>ENA-USZK01000591-USZK01000591.1-human-gut-metagenome-genome-assembly--contig:-NODE-591-length-18535-cov-5.880485_pt1 | contig 18535 bp, 17 predicted proteins | sample MGYA00250043_ERZ773534 | MGnify/ENA primary metagenome ERZ773534 (study PRJEB29103, sample SAMN06112056) | human gut metagenome | biome: human gut; feature: ankylosing spondylitis patient; material... | reverse complement strand
ATTTTCTACAAAAAATCTAAAAAAAACTGCAGAAATCGCTTGAATATGCCCTTTAAATGTGATATAGTATACACTATATTAAGGATTTCCCCAGAAAAAAGTATAGTATTTTAAAAGGAGCAAATTATTATGGAGAAAGAAAAAGCATTCCTGCTGTGGTTTGACCAGCTGGAGAGAAAAGACGTAGCAATCGCCGGTGGTAAGTCTTCTTCCTTGGGCGAGCTGACCTCTCATGTTGACGTACCTGTACCGTATGGCTTCGCAACTACTGCCTGCGCTTACAGATACTTCTTTGAAAAGACCGGTCTGTATGAAAAGATCAAAGCTTTAATTGCCGGTCTGGACGTAGACAACAGCGCTCAGCTGCGCGAGGTTTGCGCTAAGGTCCGCCAGGCAATTATGGACGAAGAAATGCCTCAGGATCTGCAGGACCTGATTGCCCAAGCTTACAAAGAGCTGGGTGAAAAGGTTGGCCAGGCTGATCCGTTCGTTGCTGTTCGCAGCAGCGCTACCGCAGAGGATCTGCCGGATGCAAGCTTTGCAGGCCAGCAGGACACCTACCTGAACGTAAAGGGTGCAGAAACCATCGTTGCTAAGGTTAAGGAATGCTATGCTTCCTGCTTTACCGACCGTGCGGTTTACTACCGTGAAAAACAAGGCTTTGATCATCTGGATGTAGCACTGAGCGCTGCAGTACAGATGATGGTATTCTCCAAGGCTGCAGGCGTTATGTTCACTGTTAACGTTGCTACCGGCGACGACAAGAACATTCTCATCGAAGGCGCATGGGGCTTGGGCGAATATGTTGTTCAAGGCACCGTAACTCCGGATAACTATACTGTAAATAAAGCTACCTGCGAGATTGTTGAAAAGAACGTTAACGCGCAGGACATTAAGCTGATCCGTAAAGCTGACGGCGACTGCGAAGAGGTTGTTGTACCGCTGGATGAGCAAAACGAGCAGAAGCTGACTGATGAGCAGATCAAACAATTGGCTGAATGCGCTAAGAAAATTGAAGCACACTATGGCTGCTACATGGACATGGAATGGGGCGTTGACGAGCGTGATAACAAGGTTTACATCCTGCAAGCCCGTCCTGAGACCGTATGGAGCCGTCGTAACAAAGAAAATGGTGCACCGAAAGAGGAGAAGAAAGTGACTACTGATCGCAAAGTTATCGTTAAAGGCTTGCCTGCCAGCCCTGGTAATGTAGCAGGCCGCGTACATGTAATTTTGGATCCGTCCCATATCGACGAATTCAAGGAAGGCGAAATCCTAGTAACCGAAATGACCGCTCCTGACTGGGTACCGGCTATGAAGAAAGCGAAGGCAATCGTAACCGATAGCGGCGGAATGACCTGCCATGCTTCTATCGTATCCCGCGAGCTGGGCATTCCTTGTATCGTAGGTACCAAGAGCCGTGGCGAAGCTGCTACCACCACCATTCCCGATGGCATTGATGTAACCATTGATGCTACTCATGGTGTTGTATACGAAGGCATCATCGAAGAGCCGAAGGCTGAACAACCGGCACAACAAGTAGTTGCTGCTGCTGAATACTTCCCGCCGACCGGCACTAAGATTTATATGAACCTGGGCGATCCTGAGCTGGCTGAAAAATATGCTACTCTGCCTTGCGACGGCATCGGCCTGATGCGCGAAGAGTTCATCTGGACTACCTATATCCATGAACATCCGCTGTATCTGATTAAAATCGGTCAACCGGAAAAGGTTGTAGACCAACTGGCTGAAGGCATCCGCCAAGTTTGCCAGGCTATGGCTCCGAGACCGGTAACCATGCGCTTCTCCGACTTCAAGTCCAGCGAATACCGCGACCTGAAGGGCGGCGACGAATTCGAGCCGAACGAGCCTTCCGCTCTGCTGGGCTGGCGCGGTGCTTCCCGTTACTATGATCCTAAATATATCGAAGCATTCAAGCTCGAATGCATGGCTGTTCGCAAGGTTCGCGAAGAGTTCGGCCTGAAGAACCTGAACGTTATGATTCCGTTCTGCCGTAACGTAGAGGAATGCGAAAAGGTTACCAAGATTATGGCTGACTGCGGTCTGTCCCGTGGTAAAGACTTCAAGGTTTGGCTGATGGCTGAGATTCCGTCCAACATCATCCTGGCTGACCAGTTCAACAAATTTGTTGACGGCTATTCCATCGGTTCCAACGACCTGACCATGCTGGTTCTGGGCTGCGACCGTGATAACGATACTGTTTCCCATATCTATGACGAACGTAACCTGGCTGTACGCCGTGCAATCCGTCACCTGATCGAGGTTGCTCATAAGGATGGCAAGACCGTTTCTATCTGCGGTCAGGCTCCGAGCGTATATCCTGAGTTCTGCGAGTTCCTCATTAAGAGCGGTATCGACAGCATGTCCGTTAACCCGGATACTGTTAAGTTCACCAAGAAGCTGGCTGCTCAAATCGAGCAACGCATCATGATGGATGCTTTGACCGGCAAAGGCCGTCAAGAGGTTGAGGACCTGAACTGGTAAGAGGCAATTAAAGACTTTCAGCTCTTTAGCTAAGCGCATTGGCTTTATCTGGAAGCAGAAAAAGTAAATATGCAGTAAAGAGTTTTAGGACTCCTGTATTGTAGTACAAATTACAATATGGGAGTCCTATTTGTGTTTTGAGGTAAAAGACGATTTTAAGGAGGTAAGTATGCTGTCGATTATTTTCATTTTTTGTTTGCTCTATCACACCTATACGGATATGAAGTCTATGCTGCTATATGACAAAGTGACATTGCTTTTAGCGGCAGCAGGTGTAGTGCGTGCCTTTTTTGAGCACCAGCTGTTAGAAGCTCTTTGTGGTGCAGGAGTACTGCTGGTAATTATGCTGCTTTTGTATTTTGCTAGTCGCGGTGGTATGGGAGAGGGAGATGTCAAGTTAGCGCCTGTGTTGGGAATCTGGCTTGGCTTAGAGCAGGGACTATTGTGTTTGCTGCTCGCCTTTGTCAGCGGTGGCGTTGTGGGAGCATTACTGTTGCTGTGCAAGCGTGGGAAGCTGAAACAGGCGATTCCCTTCGGACCGTTTTTGTGTGCAGCAGCGGTTGCTGCGTATTTTTGTGGCAAAGAAATCATTACATGGTATTGGAGGATGTTCTTATGATGAAGTATGGTAAAAGTATTAGTGTTGAAGACCTATTTGAGCCTGTACTGTGCGCTTTGCGTTGCCGTTGGCGCCGTAAGCAGGCGCTTTTGCTGTTGTCACTGCAAACGGGGCAGGTGGCGTATTGGCAGAATGGAGAACGCAGCTGGCAGGAGCAGCTGGATGAAGAGTGCCTGACAAATAAGCAAAGACTTGCCGATAATTTACGTGAACTGCTTTTAAAGCGTGAGGTGGAGGAAGGAGCAGCCGTTTTGCTGTTGCCTGCAACAGCGACGATGTACTCCGAACAGCTGCTTTTGCCTTTAATGCGGCGGCGTGAACTGCAGGCTGCACTGCAATGGGAGGTACAGCAGAGCGTTCCTTGGATGCATGAAGACTATACTTACAGCTTTGAAGCACATGTTATCGGTGAAGCAGATGAACAGCAATATCAGGTGATGTTTGCAGCCTTACAGAATACGTCGCGTGCTGAACTGGAGCAGCTATGCAGAAGTTTAATGCTGAAGCTGCAGGGGATTTTGTTAGGCAGTAAAACGATTGATGAAGCAGCAGATAAATGGTTTGCCGGGAAGTCTCTTCCGTCAATATACAGGCAGAAGCAGAGGCGCTTACAGGGAATAGCGGCCACTTTTGGCCGTTATCTGACAAAAGCAGGCTGTGCTGCTTTAGGGTTAGCGATTTTGGCTTATGCCAGTGCCTGGGGAGGCTGTTATCTGGCGCAGCGCGATTTGCAGGAGGTAGAGCAGCAATTAGAGCAGTATGCGGAGTGGGAACAGCGTATGCAGGAAAGCGAGGCTGTTGAGCGTAAATGTCAGCGTTTGGAAAAGCTGTTGGCTGCAGTGTCTAAACCATCGAAAGAGGCCGTTGGTGAGTTGGAACGCATCTGCCGCCAGATGATGCCCGGCTGTTGGCTGACACTGCTGGAATACAACGGCAGTAAAAAACCTTTAGTGCTGCAAGGACAGGCGGTGGATAATTTGGCCTTGGAAAGTTTTTTGGAGCAGCTGCAAAAATGTGGAAATTACAGCAGAGTAGAGCTTCTGCAATCGCAACATCAGGGTAACGTTCTTGTTTATAAACTGCAGCTGCAGATGAAGGAGGGCAAGCAATGAAAGCAGGAGAAAAAACAATTAATCTGCTTGCCTGTATAGCGTTGGTGTTGTCTACAGGCTTTGGAGTAAAGGCATTAGAGCTTTGGAATGAAAGACAACTGGCGGTAGAACAGACACAGAAGCTGCAGGGGCAACTGACACAGCAGATTCGTTTTGCTGATGAACACAGTGATTATAAGACATATAAAATCAAGCTATTGGATAAGCAAAAGAAATTAGAGCAGCAGGTAGAGCATAATCTGAACTTAAACAACATCTTGCAGCGCCTGCAAAAGCAGGCACGAGCGCAAAGCATTCAACTGAGTAGCATGCAGCTGGAGGGCAAGCCTATGCCTTTGCAACATGGTCTGCAGCTGCAGACAGTGAAAATAAGTGCTGTCGGCAATTTTTATTCCCTGCTGCGTTGGCTGCGGCAGGCAGAACGCGACGGTTGCAAAGTTAAAGAGCTGCGCTTGCATAGCGACATGCAGGCAAAAGAAGTGGTGAAAATGGACATCTTACTGGAATTTCATACTGGAAACTGATTCACCCAATTAGCCTACGCTAATTTTAACTTGACAAAACCACCATCTTATAAGATAATGTCATAGTAAGTTAGACTAGGCTAATCTAGTTCAACAAGTAGCAATAGCTAATAAAATAAAAGGGAGTTGCGTATGAAAAAATATATCTTACTCGTATTCGTCGTAATCATAGCCATGGCAGGCTATTTTCTTTTGGCAAGGGGGCAGCACAAGTTCGCAGCCAACGCCGCCGTCAGCGTAACCGACAGCACCGGTGCCAAGGTTCACATACCTGCGGAGCCAAAAAGAATCGTCTTTCTCAACGCCTCCAATCTGGAAATATTTACCTCCATCGGCGGCAAGGCAGTCGGCAGACCTACCAGCACTTCATATCCCGACGACATCAAGGAAAGCATTAAGGACATCCCCGAAGTAGGCATGATCCACGCACCGAATCTGGAAAAAATCATGAGCCTGAAGCCTGACCTGGTTGTAGGCACGAACGTACCCTTCCACGTAATGCTGCGCAAGCCCTTGGAAATGGCCGGCGTGCCGCTTTACCTGAACATGATAAACTCCTATGAGGACGTGCTGAAAAGCATAGACGACTTTGGCCGCTTTGCCGGCAGAGAAAAGGAAGCTGCTGCCAAGCGTGCGCAGATAGAAAAGGAATATGCCGCGCTGACGCAGGACGTACAGAAGGGTAGGGGACCGAAGGTGCTGATCATCTTCGGCTCGCCGGACAGCTTCAACATGTCCACCAAAAAGAGCTTCGGCGGTGACCTGGCAGAGCGTTTGGGCGCTGTAAACATTGCGGACAAGGCCGAGAATGTGAAGGACAGCAGCTACATTCCGCTGAGCATGGAATTCGTAGCCAAGGAAAACCCCGACATCGTGATGCTGATTACCATGGGCGGCAGCAAGGAAATTCTGGAAAAGCTGCGCGCCAATATGCGTGACAACGCCATCTGGCATGACGTGAACGCCGTGAAGAATAACCGTGTGTACCAGCTGCCGCCTAGTCTGTTTACCGTTAACCCTGGCACGCACACCATCGACGCGATGAAGATTATGAAAGAATATATGTATGGAGAGGCCAAGTAATGAGTAATGATGCCAAAACAAAAGAAAAAGTGCGCATAGCGGTCTTTTGCGGCCTATGCATCCTGCTCGTCGTAGGCATTTTCGTGAGCATTGGCAGCGGTACAGTGAGCCTTTCCGTGAGCGAAACATGGGCGGCGCTGCTGGGCGAGGCCGATGCTGACACCGACCGCATTGTGAACCTCATCCGCCTGCCCCGCACGATTGTTACAGTGCTTGTAGGTGCTAACCTGGCTTTGGCAGGCTGCAACCTGCAGGGCGTGCTGCACAACCCGCTGGCAGACCCCGGTATCATCGGCGTGAGTGCCGGTGCGGGCCTGTTTGCCATGATTGTCATGCTGATTTTCCCGGAACAATCTGCTATGGTGCCGCTGGCAGCCTTCGTCGGCGCCGTGCTTTCCACAGGCATCGTCTTTTTCTTGGCGTGGGAAAAGGGCATCAACCCGCTGCGCATGATTCTGGCGGGCGTGGCGGTTGCCACCTTCTTCGGCGGCGGTATGGCGGCGCTGAACGTATTTTACAGCGACAGAATCCAAGGCACGGTTATGTGGATGGCCGGCGGCTTTCAGGGGCGCAGCTGGGGGCATGTGGAAATGCTTTTGCCTTATAGCGCCATTGGTATTATCGGCACGATTTTGTGTGCGCGTTCCCTAAATGCGTTGCAGATGGGTGATGAATTGGCCAAAAGCTTGGGCGTACGCGTGATGCGTATGCGCACAATTTTAATCTTTCTTTCCGCGCTGCTGGCGGCGGTTTCCGTAAGCGTAGCAGGCATGCTGGGCTTTGTGGGCCTCATCGTGCCGCACATCATGCGCCTGTTAATCGGCAGCGACCACGAATACCTGCTGCCCTGTGCGGCGATTGCCGGCGGTGCGGTGGTAACACTGGCTGATACGGCGGCAAGAACGCTTTTCAGTCCGCTGGAAATTCCCGTGGGCATCTTCATGTCCTTCATCGGCGGTCCGTTCTTCTTGTATCTGCTGAAACGGAGGATGCGTTAAGCTATGAATATCCCGACATTACATACAAAAAAAATTACCCTGTGCTACGGCGAGCATACGATAATCAGGGACCTGACGCTGGATATTTCCCAGCCGGAGATTGTGACGATTATCGGGCCGAACGGCAGCGGCAAATCAACACTGCTGAAGGCGTTATGCCGCCTGCTGGAGCCTGCGAGCGGTGCGGTTTATCTCGACAGCAAGGACATTAACAAAATGTCCACGGAAGAGGTGGCGCGCACGCTGGCGGTGATGGCGCAAAGCGCGAACGCTCCCGGCGGCACAACGGTGGAGGAGCTGGTGTGCTACGGACGAATGCCGTACCGCAGGTTCTTCGACGGCCTCAATCAGGAGGACCGCCTGGCTATTGAAGAAGCACTGGAGTTTACTGAGCTGGGACCGCTGCGTACGCGCCTGGTGCATACACTGAGCGGGGGTGAACGTCAACGCGCGTGGCTGGCCATGGCGCTGGCGCAGAAGCCGAAGATTTTGCTGCTCGATGAGCCTACTACTTATCTGGACGTGCATCATCAGCTGGAGCTGATGGAGCTTGTTGTGCGCCTGCATAACGAAATGGGCCTGACGGTTATCATGGTGCTGCACGATTTGAACCATGCGGCGCGCTACAGTGAGCGTCTGATTGCGCTGAAAAAGGGCACGATTATGGCAGACGGACCTACGGACGAGGTGTTCACGCAGTCCGTCATTGAAGAGCTTTATGATGTAAAGGCTGTGATTATGCGTGTGGAGGCCAACGGGACGCAGTACCCCGTGTGCTTTCCGTATAGTGTAGAGGAGCATGATTAAGATGAATAAATTCATGAAAACAATCGCTCTTAGCATGGCAATGCTGTGCCTGGGCGCAGGTGCCGCAGGTGCGGCGCAGTTCAGCGATGCAGGCAGTGGCAAGGATTTGAACGCTGCGCAGCTGGCGCAAAGGCTGCAAAAATATGACATAGTCTTCTTTGGTGAATTTCACGATCAGGGAGAAATCCACCAATCTGAAATAGACCTGCTGCAGGCTATGCATAAATTAAATGGTGCTAAGCTGGCACTGTCTATGGAAATGTTTGAGGCGGACAACCAGACGAAGCTTGACAGCTTTTTAGATGGCAGCCTGAATGAGGAAGATTTCCTCGCAACGAGCCGCCCTTGGCCAAATTACAAGACGGATTATGCTCCGCTCGTAAACTTCGCCAAGAAAAATAACATACCTATTGTTGCTGCCAACGTGCCACGCTTTTTAGCAGCGTATGTGGCGAAAAACAACGCTTCAACAGAGGGGATAGCCGAGCAGTATCTGCAATGGCTGCCTAAGCATACCTATGCTCCCGAGGGCGCGTATAAGGATAAATTCTATGCGCAGATGAATTCCCCGGAAGCGCCGATGAAAATGCCGCCAGCGCGTTTAGCAGCAGTTTATGCGGCACAATGCCTGAAGGATGATAAAATGGCCGAGAGCATTGCTGCGTTTGCCGACGCACATCAGAATATGCAGATTTTGCATATCAACGGCTGCTTCCATTCCGATGCTCATCTGGGAACAGCGCAAAAGCTGGAAGCTTTGCGCCCTGAGCTCAAGGTTGCCGTAATCACACCGTTGGAGCGCAAACAGAAGGGCGAAAAGCCTGCGGGTGATTTTGTCGTTTGGTTCGACAGAAAATAAATTCTTCCGATATTTTTTTATCCGTGGGTTAGCGGTCGCTGACCTTGCGGGTGTAAAATATACCATAAAAAAACAAGTAGAAAAAAGAGGTGCATTATGAGAAATTTAAACAAAAAGAAGATAGCATTACTTACTGCCTGTGTTGTCAGTGCAGTTGGCCATATGGCACTTGCTGCTGAGGCAGATAATTACGATGAATACAGCGGTGCGGATTACGTTGTGACTGCGACCAAGACACAGCTGGAGAAAAAAGAGGTTCCGCAAAGCGTTGAGGTTATTACCCAAGAGGATATCAAAAATACTGCTGCTTATAACGTGCGCGATGCCTTGCGTTTTGCAACTAACATTGATGTGCAAGAGGTTGGCATGACCGGCAATGTGGTTATGGTTCGCGGTATGGAAAGCAAGCATACGTTGATTTTGGTTGACGGTCGTCGTATGGCTGCCGAAAACACCGGTTCTACAATGAATGCCTATGAGCTGAGCCGTATCAATCTTGCAGATGTAGAACGCATTGAAGTTATTCGTGGCAATGGTTCTGCTTTGTATGGTAGCGATGCTATGGGTGGTGTTATTAACATCATTACAAAGAAAACCAACCAAGAGCATGCAAGTATCGGTGCTCATACCGGCACTAAAGAAATGGGTACAAACTTCTATTATTCTTCCGGACGTCAAGGCAAAGTAAGTGTAAAAGCCAGCGGCGGTATTGAAGATGTCCGTAAAGAGGTTAGCGGCTATTACAATAAAACCAAAGGTTATGATACTAGCAGCTCCAATATGTATGGACCTCGCCGTTTCTTAAATCTTGGTTTTGATTATGCCTTTGATGCTAACCGTGGTCTTGCTTTAGATTTGAATTTTATGCGTGAACAGTTCACCAGTAATAGCAGTGAAGGCACTGACAAAGGTGTTTATAATTATGATAACAACCGTTCCGATTATGCTTTGACCTATTATGGCAAGGATAATAAAAACGATTATAATCTGCGTATGTATTACAATACATTAAAGAAAAGCAACGTAACAAACGAAAATAATGCTATTACCGATTTTGACCATACCTCGTATGATACTTTGGTGTTTGAAGGCAAAAACAGCATGAAGCTGAATGATAAAAACACTATGACTTATGGCGCTGAATGGACTACGACCAATATGCGTGGTACACGTTTCGGCGGTGGCGGTGATAACAAATATAGCGAAACCTTTGCAGGTATCACTAAAGCAGGTTCTGAAAAGGATGTAGATACTTATGCTGCTTATCTGCAGGATGAATGGAAAATTACTGATAAATGGCTGCTTATTCCTGCTGTGCGTTTTGACCATCACAATGCCTTCGGCAGTCATACATCTCCTAAAATCGGTACTACCTATAGCTTCAGCGATAATAGCCGCTTTAAGGTCAACTATGGCAAGAGCTTCCGTGCGCCGACAGTATATGAATTGTACTCTACCATGGATAAACGCATGGGCATGATGAATGTTCAGGTATTAGGTAATCCTGATTTAAAACCTGAGAAAGCAACTAATTTCGACATCGGTTTTGAAGCAGAGCAAGGTAAATGGTCCGGCAAATTAGGTTATTATCATAATGAAATAGATAATCTTATTGATTCCGATATGTTCTACCGTGGCTATGTTCCCGGTGTCGGCATGGTTGTCAAGAGCAAATACTACAATGTAGGCGAAGCGGAAATCAGTGGTGCAGAAGCAGAGGTTGGTTACAATTTCAATGATAATTGGAATGTTAAGGCTACTTATAACTACACGGATGCTAAGGATAAAACCACTAATGCTCGTCTGAATAACAGAGCAAGACAAAACGGTGTTGTCCAATTAAGTTATACTGATAATGCAGAATTGCCGTTTACCGCAACTTTGTGGTCTAAGTGGTATGTAGATTATCTGTACAAGGTTTCCAGCAATGTTAATACCTATACCTTTAACACGTTTAACTTTGTTGCAGACAAGCAAATTACTAAAAACCTGCATGTTTATGCCGGTGTAGACAATATCTTTGACAAGACCTTACCCTATGATGAAAATCATAGCTATACTATCGACGGCCGCACCTGGCGTGTCGGCGCAGAGATGACCTTTTAATTAGAGTTTTGATTCCATAATATCAGCATACTGCTCCTTTCTGTACTTTGGGGAGCAGTATGCACCTCCTGTAAAAGTACGACAGCATTTGTAGATTTGTGAGGAAAATATGCAGGCAATAACAGATTTAATAATGTACTTTCAGAAGGGCGGACTGGTTATGTGGCCGCTGCTCGCCTGTTCTATAACTGTGATAGCAATCGCCATTGAGCGGTTTATATATTATAAGAGCGTGGACAGCGGCGCTGTCTTTGCCTCCCGCTATTGCGCCGCCGTGCGCAGCGGTGATTTTGCTGTGGCGACGGAGCTGGCGCACAAGGGAAGCGGTCAGTGCGCGCAGATGCTTGCTGATGTGGCGGCAATTGCAGGCGGTAAGGCAGAAAAGAGCGCCTTCCTCGAAAGCCGTGCCGGTATTTTTATGGCGACGCTGCGCGATAAGCTGGATTACCTGGGCATTATCGTAACGATGTCCCCGCTTCTGGGACTGCTGGGCACTATCGTGGGCATGATCGGTGCCTTCAGCATTTTCAACGTAGAAGCGGGTGCGCCGATGGCGATTACCGGCGGCATCGGTGAAGCGCTGATTGCAACGGCGACGGGCTTGTGCGTGGCTATTCTTTCACTGTGCGCACATTCCTATTTCGCTCACCGTATGGACAACATGATTACGGATATGGAGCAGTGCTTCAGCGCACTGCTGGAGGCTGAAACAAGGAGAGGAAGATCATGAAGCTGCTAGATGTGCGTAACAGGAAAACGCCGCCGCTGATGATTATCCCGATGATTGATATTATGTTCTTCCTGCTGGTCTTTTTTATGTTGAGCACGATGTATATGATTGACCTGAAAACGATTCCGGTGAAGCTGCCGCAGGCTAAAAATGCGGCTACGGATACCACGACAACCTTCGCCGTGACGATGAAGGCCGACGGCAGCATTTATCTGGGCGATGCCCAAACGGATGCGGAGGCCTTGGCGCTGCAGGCAGGCCTGGAGCAGAAGAAGAACAAAAACTTCGCCGTTGTCATTCGTGCGGAAAAGGCGCTGGAGTACGGCGAGGTGATTAAGCTGGTAGATAAGCTGAAGGGCGCAGGCGTAGCACGCTTCGGCCTGGCGACGGATGGCGGTAAGTAACGATGAAGCAGATAGAAAAGCTGCAGGCGAAGGCACGTCAGCGCTTTGGCTTTTGCGGTTCACTGATAATACATTTTATATTGTTCGTCGCACTGGCGTTTTCCGGCGTCTTTGCCATGCAGCCGCCGGTTGCGGATGCTGACACCGTTGTGTTCTTTGATGCTGGCGGCGGAGGAGGCGGTGGCGGCGATGAAGCTGTCGCTGATGCTGCCGACGATGGCGAGGAGCAGGTGGAGGAAGAAACGATTACTCTGCCTGACGGCAAGATAGAGCATAAGCAGGTTGTGAAGCATGTAGTGAAGCATGTGCCTGCAGGTGCAAAAAAAGGCAGCGGCGGCGGTCACGGAACCGGCCATGGCACAGGCAGCGGCAGCGGTATTGGTCCCGGCAGCGGCAGTGGCTCCGGTGGCGGTCACGGTGCGGGACACGGCACCGGCGTCGGCGATGGCGTCGGCCCCGGTATTGCGCGCAATCCCAAGGTGCCTCCGAGCGTAGCCTCAACTACGGCTCCTGTATATCCGCAGGCATTGCGTGATGCGGGAATCGGCGGGCGCGTTGTCGTGCGTGGCGTTGTAGGCATCGATGGGCGCGTAGAAAGCGCCGTAGTAGTGCGTTCCAGCGGCAACAGCACCTTGGACAACAATGCCCTCAGCGCCTTCTATAAATGGCGCTTCAGTGCTGCCAAAAATGACGCCGGCCAAAAAGTACGCTGCTACTTTGTCCAAGGCTTTCCATTCGTAATTGAATATAAATAATAGGCTTGCACGCGAAAAATAGGCATAATGTTATAGCACGCAAGAGTAGGCAAAGTACGTCAACCATTCGCATTACGTATCAGCACATTAACCCTCCGCTCAAACAAACAGCACACCACCCTTGGCGCTGCGCAGACCGGAACGGACGACGGGCTCGCAAGCACATCGATGTCAAGCGAACTGTGCAAGCAACGGACAGGCACAGAAATTTTTCGCTGGAGTGTTGACGCATCCTGCGGATGAACGGCACGCAAAAATCAGCGACGTGAAAAATTTTGCGAATCTAGTCGCCGGAATCCGGCGAAGCAGCCGTTAAGGGCGTTTTTTGGATACTTTTTGCCGCCCCGGACAAAAAGTATCATAGCACACAAGCGTAAGGGAAGCAGGCTATACTTCGCATTAAACAAAAAGCACGTCATTCTTAGCTAGTACGTTTAGCACACTACCCTTGGCGCTGCGTAGACCGGAATCCGGCGAAGCAGCCGTTAAGGGCGTTTTTTGGATACTTTTTGCCGCCCCGGGCAAAAAGTATCATAGCACACAAGCGTAAGGAAGCAGGCTATACTTCGCATTAAACATCAATAATAACCCTCAATAACTATAACCCATAAGGAGAAAAACATGAGAAAAATAGCAATCTACGGTAAAGGCGGCATCGGCAAATCCACCACTACCTCCAATTTATCCGCAGCCCTCGCATTAAAAGGCTACAAAGTAATGCAAGTAGGCTGCGACCCCAAAAGCGACAGCACCAAAAACCTCATGGAAGGCAAACGCATCCCCACCGTATTAGAACAACTGAAAGCCAAAGGCGAAGCCTTGAAATTAGAAGACATTGTATTTGAAGGCTTCGGCGGCGTCCTGTGCGTAGAAGCCGGCGGCCCCACTCCCGGCATCGGCTGTGCAGGCCGCGGCATTATTTCCGCCTTCGAAAAGCTGGCCGAGCTGGAAGCCTTTGAAACCTACAAGCCTGACATCGTCATCTACGACGTCTTAGGCGACGTAGTCTGCGGCGGTTTTGCCATGCCCATTCGCGGAGGCTACGCGCGCGAGGTATTCATCGTATCCTCAGGCGAAATGATGGCCCTCTACGCGGCAAGCAACATCGCTCAGGCCATCAAAAACTTCGGCCGTCGCGGCTACGCACGCTTGAAGGGCATCATCCTCAACGCCAAAAACATTGAGAATGAGCAGGAGCTGGTAGCCAAGGCTGCTGCAGAAATCGGCACCGAGGTTGTGCAATATGTTCCGCGCAGCGGCGATATCCAAATAGCCGAAAATCAGGGCGGTACCGTCAGCGAATTTGTCAAGGACTCTCCGATGGTACAGGTATACAACGAATTAGCCGAGCACGTTTTGGCTATGAGTGAGGACGAAGAAGAATAGGAGGCAGTACATGGGCTTAAAGGAAGATGCAATGTGGAAGATGGCCGAAAAAATGGGCATGCCCAAAAGCGCCATCGAAGCTATCAAGGCAAAGCAGAAAAACGGCGACAAGAGCAATATCCCCGACATGGGCAAAATGATGAGCATGATGCAGGCCATGAAAGGCGAAAAGAAGGACGAAATGCGTAAAATGGCTGAGAAAATGGGTATGCCGCCGCAGGCTGCAGGCATGGACGGAAACGAAATCCTGGGCCGTCTGAACCGCTTGAGCAAGGTGCAGACGATTAAGGATGTGCCCCAGCTCACAACAGCGCTGTTCCCCGGCACCCACTGTCCGCTGATGGGCGCGGCGATGGTGGCAGGCGGTATCGACGATTGCCTGCTGGTAATCGTAGGCACGGACGAATGCAGCTATTACACCAAAAGCCTCACCATCAACGAGCGCTACGGCGGTATTGCGGGACGCTGCGTTTCCGTTGTACTCGACAGCCATGATGTAACCTTCGGCAGTACCGAAAGCATGCACAAGGCCTTCAAAGAAATAGTGGCAGAATATCAGCCGAAATGCGTGATGCTCGTCACCACCTGCGTAATTGAGGTAATCGGCGATGATTACGACGCCATTGCCGCAGAGCTGACCAAGCAATACAATATTCCGGTGATGGCGGTGCACACCGAGCACTTTAAGTGCGAGGACCATTTCCCCGGCTTGGAGCGCGCCATTACTGCCTGCGCCGCCATAATGCAAAAGCAGGACTGCGACGGCAGTGTCAACGTTCTGGGCCAGCGCATGGGTAACTTTGCCGATACAGAGCTGCACGCATTTTTGCAGGCAGCAGGCGTCAAGCTGGGTGTACAGCTGCCCAGCGGCTGCACTGCCGAGGAAATCCGCCGTGCTCCCGCAGCGAAGGTGAACATTGTCGTGCATGATATCGCGCTACCGTTGGCGCAGGCTATGCAGGAGCGGTACGGCATTCCTTACGTTTACTTCAACCGCTTCGCAGCACCGGAAAAAATCCTGCAGACCTATCAGCATCTGTTTAATTATCTGGAGCTGCCGCTGCCTGCGGAGATTGGCGCTAAGTTTGAGGAATGCAAGGAAATGGAGCAGCAGGTGCTGCCTGACGTAAAGGGTGTGCCTTATATCTACGGCAACACGCAGTATGACTGCTTCGAGCTCAACAGTTATCTGTGCAGCCTGGGCCTGGTGCCGCAGCTGATTCAGAGCAATAAGCTGCGCCAAGAGCATTTTAAGGATATCAAAGGCATTCTGGCGACTACCGACCCGTATGTCTGCAAGGCGGCGAATATTGCACCGCTGCAATATGTTTACGACGTACTGCATCCGTGGTTTTACATGGGCCATGAGTTCGGTGAACGACTGCGCCGCAAGGGCATTGCCCTGCTGCACAGCGACCCGGCAGGCAAAATGCTGGGCTTTGAATGCAGCAGCTTCATGCTGCAGGCAGTGGCGAAGGCTGTAGCCGACGCAAAGAAATTCAGAGAGGAGGCCGGCCTGTGAGCTTAGTAAGATTTTTACCGACACCGTCGGACAGAATGGGAATTATCTGGAGCCTTTTGGCCGTACAGGGCGCCATCGTGCTGGAATACGGCCCCGCTGGCACTACGCATTACAGCATGGGCTTATACGGAGGCTTGGGCCTGCGCTTTCAAAACCGCCTCTTCACCACGCATATGAGCGAGGACGATGTTGTCATGGGCGATGTAACACGTCTGGAGAAAGCAATTATCGAACTGGATAAAAGCTATGCGCCGAAGGTTATTTTCGTCGTTGCCTCCTCCGTAACTGCCGTTATCGGTACCGACATCAAGGGAGTTTGCCGTTATATGCAAAATGAGGTTAAGGCCAAGCTTGTAGCCTTTGAGCAGGGCGGCTTCCGCGGTGATTACAGCGTCGGTCTGGCGGAAACATACAAGCTGCTGGTGCGTAATCTGCCGCAGAAGGAAGCAGTGCAGGAGGCAGGCGTGTACAATATCATCGGCGCCTCTGCGTGGCGCTACCGCATGGCAAGCGACATCTGGGAGGTAAAGAGCCTGCTGGGTGAAGCACTGGGCCTGCGCTGCAACGCCTGCCTTTGCTGCGACACCAGCGTAGACGAGCTGCAGGCTATGGGCAAGGCACAGGTAAATATTGTGCTGGGCAACGAAGGTCTTGCCGCTGCCAAATACCTTGAAGAAAAGTTCGGCACGCCTTATGTTTACGCCGTTCCCTACGGCTACAGCGGTACCGTGAGCTTTTTGGAGCAGGTTGGTGCGGCGGTTGGCAAGGCTCCGGAGCCCATGGTGCTGATGCGCATCAAAATGAAGGAAAAGGGCATGTCCATGCTCAGCATGTTTGCCATGATGGGCGGCAGCAAGCCCAGGCAGGCCGCAGTCAAGGGTGATTATGATCTGGTGCAGGGTGTGAGCGCTTTTCTGGAGCAGGCAGGCATCAGCGTGACGCATAAAATGTGCGCGCACAGCCTGAAGGCCATTACCGAACCTGCGGCAGATGTAGAAGCCTACGCCGAGGAGGGCGAATGGCTGCAGAAAATCCGTGAGCTGCGCGACACGTTGCTTTTCGCGGACGATGTGGCGCTCACGCAGGCAGATGCAAGCAACACGAAGGTGCTCATCAGCGCGCCGTTTATGAATGGCGTAGTGGCAACACACCTGCCGTTTATGGGCGAAAAGGGTGCTGATTTCCTGCTGGAGCAAATTCAAAATTATTACCAGAAATAAGCAGTGTCAAAAAATTTTCAAAGCGTTTTCATGAAAACTTTTCGTGTTACATATTGCTAACTACAATAAAACATGCTACAATAAGCATGAAGTTAGCAATACCTAACCGAAAGGATGAAATCTATGAAGCTGTTTGGATTTACGTCGTTCGACGAGCTCTTGGCGTATAACTGCGCGCCTGTATTGGCAGGCATAAAACCAGCGAATCTACTTTCGCTGATGCCTGACGATGCTGAAGAAATAGACGCGCTGCTTGTACAGTACAACGCTCAGTTCGCAGAGCGGGGAATAGTCTTCCGTCGTCTGTGCGCATGTACTAAGCGTGTGCTCATTTTTGTCTATAATGAGGAGCAGCTGGCGCAGGCACTGCGTAATCCCGGCTATCAGGCGTATCTTATTGCCGCAGGCTATGAAGCCGGAGCTTCTGCAGAAGATTACCTGTATAGGCTTGAGCAGCGGCTGAATACACAGAAGACCTTTCCACATGAAATCGGTGTCTTCCTCGGCTATCCGCTTGAGGATATTCTGGGCTTTGTGCTCAACAAGGGAACGGACTGCAAGTACAGCGGCTATTGGAAGGTTTATGGCGATGTGCCCAAGGCACGCAGCATCTTTGCGGCCTATGAGCGATTTCGTGATATTATATTGCAAAAACTGGCGGCAGGCATGTCGCTCAAGGTAGCTGTGGCTACATTATAAGGAGGCAATTGAACTATGAAACAAATTCCTGTAATTTTTTGGACCGGTACCGGTAACACACAAATGATGGCTGACGCTATTGCCGAAGCAATTAACGCTGCCGGTGCGGAGGCTGTTGTAAAAAATGTCAGCGAGATCAGCGCTGACGAGGCTGCAGGCTATGACGCATTGGCACTGGGCTGCCCGGCAATGGGCGCAGAGGTGCTTGAGGAATGTGAATTTGAGCCGTTCTTCACTGAACTTGAAGACAAGCTTGCTGGCAAGAAGGTTGCTCTGTTCGGCTCCTATGGCTGGGGCGGCACCTATATGCAGGACTGGGAAGCACGCGTAAAGGATGCAGGCGCAGAGCTTGTCGCTGAAGGCGTACTGGCACTGGGCGCTCCCGATGACGAAGCAATGGCAAAGCTGGCTGAGGCTGGCAAGCTGCTTGCTGAATAAGGCTAAAATAACATGAAAAACTGCCTTTCGATTTTAGGAAAGGCAGTTTTTTAGTGAAGCGCTTGTGTTATAGCAATTGGCAAATAGCTCGCTTTATGATATTATTTAAGAACACATCCTATTGACTTTATACCTGCTATATAGTGTAGACTGTATCATCATAAAAGAAAGTATATAACGTCGCGGCAGCGTTTTACACCAGGCACATCGGCAAAAGCTGCTGCCCGCGCTTTAGAATATATATATAAATAGAGGATAGGAAAGCTTTATGTTCAAAACATTTCTCAGCTATTATAAACCATATAAGGGCATTTTGCTCTTTCTTGTGATAGGCTCGCTGCTGCGCGCACTGCTCGAGCTGTTCTTTCCCTATGTAGTGAAGCTGATGCTGGAACAGCAGCTGCCGCTTAAGAATCTGCCGCTGCTCCTTGAATGGTCGGCGGCACTGCTTGCCATGTATCTGGTAAACTTCGGCATGCATTTCAGCATCATCTACTGGGCGCAGTCCATGAGCTATTCCATGGAACGCGACATGCGCCGCGATTTGTTCAGCCATCTGCAAAAGCTGTCCTTCGGCTTTTACGATAAAAACAAAAGCGGCCAGCTGCTTTCGCGCCTCACAAGCGATTTGAGCGAAATTAACGGCTTCGCAGGCAATGCGCCGATTGATCTTATCGTCTGCGGGCTGACGGAGAGTAAGAAAATCAAGACCTCAAGCAAGAGAGTAAGAAAAATCAAGTACAAAAAATGGGAATTTGCATCGGTTCA
>ENA-USZK01000579-USZK01000579.1-human-gut-metagenome-genome-assembly--contig:-NODE-579-length-18889-cov-6.893685_pt1 | contig 18889 bp, 16 predicted proteins | sample MGYA00250043_ERZ773534 | MGnify/ENA primary metagenome ERZ773534 (study PRJEB29103, sample SAMN06112056) | human gut metagenome | biome: human gut; feature: ankylosing spondylitis patient; material... | reverse complement strand
CAGGGCATCGACTACTCAGCCGTCAGCGTGGAAAAAGCGCGAAAAGTCAATGCCAGAGCCATTGCGGCAGGACGGTGCAACGTGCAACAGGCAAGCGTGACAGAGCTGCCGTTTGAAGCGGAGCAGTTTGATGTGGCGACCGCCTTTGAAACGGTCTACTTCTGGCCGGAGCTTGCACAGAATTTCAGAGAGGTCTATCGGGTGCTGAAGCCCGGCGGGATCTTTTTCATCTGCAATGAAGCAAACGGCGAAACAGCAAAAGATGACAAATGGACACAAATTATCAATGGTATGACCATCTACACGGACACTGCACTGAAAGCATATCTGGAGCAAGCAGGATTTTGTAGGATCAAGAGCCACAAAAACAAAAAGGGGTGGCTGTGCGTTACAGCGCGGAAATGAGAGGAAAAAAAGCCATGAGCATTTTTGCATCCATCCTACGGGCAGTGTATAGACTCTCCGGAGTGAAAAAGTCTTTCACGCTGCCAGAGAACGAACTGCGAAAGGAAATTGAAAAGCAGAACAGACATCGCGGCGTTTTTACGCCGACCGACCACAAGGCATATTACGAGATGGATGTTGCACCTTACGAAAACAGCAAGCCCATCTATTATGAATTTACGGCGTGGACGGCTGCCGATGCGACTATACCATCTGCGGCGATAAGGATCCATACGTAAAGGAACATCCCGAATACCGGGATGAAAACGGATACAGGAGGAATAAGTAATGCTTTTACAGGTGATTCTGGAAGGTCTTGGGTTGGGGGCTTTGCTGGCTCTTGTCTGTGCTGTGGGCATCCGCAAGGGGGCTGTTGGGATGGTGCATCTCTACAGCCCGGCAGTGCAGCAGCGGTGCGTGAAGCTGGGACTTACGACACACGAGAAAATCAAGCGCAATTCTCAACTTTTCAAAGCTGTTTGCATTCCCGGCTATATTGGTTATGTGCTGGTCTGTGTCTATGGGATAAACGGTGCGAAAGGCTTTGCGGCGGGCTTCTGGCAGCTGCTTGTCATCTTGTCCGTTATGAATCTCATTGACCGCTTTTTGATCGATGGCTACTGGGTGGGGCACACGAACGCATGGACGATTCCCGGAACAGAAGATCTGAAGCCCTACATTACTGCAAAAGACAAGCAGAAAAAGTGGCTTTTCGGCACGGTGGGTATGGCAGGTATAGCAGCGGTGCTGGCGGTCCTTATGACGGCTTTTATTCACTGAGGAAAGGAGAGACAATGAAGTTTAAGACATTGGGAAATCGGAATGCTCCCGCTGTTTTGTTTTTTCTTGCAAGGGTCGGTGACGGCATGATGAAAATACAGATCGTGAAGATCGGATTTGGAGGCAAGCAATGAAAATGAGCAAAGAAAAACGAGCACTCATCGCAGGTATGATTGGATGCCTTTTATATGTGATCGGCGACTTTTTATTTGCGGCGACCGGGAAAAGCCAAAGCACAGAATCCATTGGGCTGATGGTCAAGGTCGCCTATCTTGATATGGCAACATGGCGCATGGTGGTCAGCATCATCTGCGGTGTTCTCGGAACGGCACTCTATTACATCGGTTTTCACCAGATGTGGAAGCTTTTGAAGCAACGCCTCACCCAACCGAAGCAGCAGAAATGGGTCAAGCTGTTTCAAATCGCCTATCTCACCGGCACGGTCTGCTGGGGCTATGTTCATGCTATGTTCATGAATGTGGCGCTGATCTTCAAGTTTACCTTTGAGAAATACGGCGATATGCAGGCAGCAGCTGAAATTGCCAACAAGGTGTTTTACTGCAACGCCGCGCCGCTGCTGGCAGCATATATCCTGTGTGATGTACTTCTTTCCGTCGTGATGCTCGTTATGATCTGGAAAAGGATGCTCCCGCTGAAAAACACAGCACAGCGGATATTGGCATCCTTCTGCAACCCCATCGTTTTTACGGGGATTGTGGGAAATCTCTTCACGCTTCTGCCGTGGCCGCTGGATCAGATCGATCACGGCACGGAATCCGCCGGACACCTGCTGGTTTTGATATTGGGGCTGGTGTTGCTGCGGGAGAAGGCAAAATGCGTAGAATGTAAGGAGGCAGTGCAATGAAATACATGGGTATGCCAATGGGAATGTGGGCGTTGTTTGCAGGCTCATTCCAAAAGCAGTTGACGGCGGTGTTCGGCTATGATGCCGATGCGGCACAAGCGATCACGAAAAAAGCAAAGCCGAAGTACAAAGCAATCATTGCAGACCTGCCGGAGTTTGAAAAATCGGACCGCTTCAAGATGAACATCGTCAACTGCGCAATGATCGGCGCGTTCATCCTCTCCATGCCGGAACACCCGGATGTGGAGCGGCTGACGGAGTATTATGCACAATCCATGATGACAAAGCCGATGAAATGGTTCTGCCGCAAGAGCGGAAAGAGCAAATTTACCGAAAAGGACATCGCTGGCATGAAGGCGACCGCCGCCCTGAGAGCCGCTGACCGCAACCCCTACTCGTGGAATATGGAGCTTTACGAATATCCCGACGGCAGCGGCTACGAGGGACGCTTCACCAAATGCGGCATCTGCGTGCTGATGCAAAAGCTGGGGCTTTATGACCTCACTCCGGCGCTGTGCCGCCTGGATTACACCATGAGCGAAGCCGGCGGCGCGACTGATTTTGTGCGGCAGTACACCCTCGCCTCCGGCGGCCCCTACTGCGATTGCGGGTATAAAAAGAAGGGCTTCGTGAAAGCCGGGACGGAGGCAGGACGATGAAGGAAACCTGTTTTCAGAATATTTGCGCAGTGGTAATGGCACAAGGGCTTGAGAAAAACATACCAAATCCGCGTTTTCCTTTGTTCGTCAAATTTTAACATTTTGCTACTTGCATTTCAAAAGGCGTTATGTTATATTCCATCATGTTAAAGAACTTTAATTTGTACTGACAGGAGGTTTTCACAATGAAACGTCTCGGTTTATTCGCAGCAGGCGTGCTGTTTGGCACCGCCGGTCTCAAGATCCTTTCCAGCAAGGACGCCAAGAAGGTCTATTCCCATACCACCGCCGCAGTGCTGCGCGCCAAGGACTGTGTGATGCAGGCTGTGACCAATGTCCGTGAGAACGCTGAGGACGTCTACGCCGAAGCCAAGGACATCAACGAGCGCCGCGCAGCGGAAGAGGACGCCGAAGTCATCGAGGACGCGTCCAAGGAAAAAGCGGACGAGGAATGAATCGAAGGAGAGCCGCGCTCGCGGCTCTCTTTCACATTCGGAGGAACTGATACACTATGAAATGCAAAATCATGCATGAATCTGCCGGGCGCATGCGCGTACATCTTGCTTGCCGCCGCATGTCGCTGCATCAGGCGGACGTCCTGGAATATTACCTGCGCAATGTGGACGGCGTGAGCGAGGTTTCGGTTTTTGACCGCACGCAGGACGCCGTGATCGTCTACCGCGCAGACCGTGCCGCGCTCGTGCGCGCACTTGCGGCGTTTTCGTTTGACACGGCCGAGACGATGGGTCTCGTCCCCGACCACACGACGCGTGCGCTCAACCGCGAATTTGAAGACAAGCTCTCGTGGACGGTGATCCGCCGCGTGATCTCGAAGCTCTTCTTCCCGCTCCCCGTCACCACGGCGCTCGCCATCTGCCATTCGATCAAGTACATCCGCGAAGGCATCTCCGCGCTGCTGCACGGCAAGCTCTCCGTCGCCGTGCTCGACGCCACCGCCGTCACCGTGTCAATGGTGCGCGGCGACTTCCCGACGGCGAGCTCCGTGATGTTCATGCTCCGCCTCGGCGAAATTCTCGAGGACTGGACGCACAAAAAGTCCGTCGCGGATCTCGCCGGCGCGATGTCGCTCAACGTCGATCACGTCTGGCTCAAGACGGGCGAAACGGAAACGCTTGTGCCCATCGGCGATATTCAGGCAGGCGACTGCGTCGTCGTGCGCACCGGCAACCTCATTCCGCTCGACGGCAAAATCGTCTCCGGCGAGGCGATGGTCAATCAGGCATCCATGACGGGCGAATCCATGCCCGTGCCCAAGCGCGAGGGCAGCTATGTCTACGCAGGCACCGTTGCCGAAGAGGGCGAGTGCGTCGTGCGCGTAGAAAAGGCTCTCGGCGGCGGTCGGTACGACCGCATCGTGCACATGATCGAAGAGTCGGAAAAGCTCAAATCCACGGCCGAGGACAAGGCCTCGCGCCTTGCCGATAAACTTGTGCCTTACACGCTCGGCGGCACGATCTTGACCTATCTCATTACGCGCAATATCACAAAGATGCTGGCTGTGCTGATGGTCGACTTCTCCTGCGCGCTCAAGCTCTCCATGCCCATCGCAGTGCTCTCTGCCATGCGCGAGAGCAGCAGTTATCACATCTCCGTCAAGGGCGGGCGCTTTCTCGAAGCCGTTGCCCAGGCGAACACCATCGTCTTCGACAAAACCGGCACGCTCACCTACGCCACGCCCAAGGTCGCGCAAATCGTCACCTTCGGCGGCAACGAGGAGAGTGAAATGCTCCGCCTTGCCGCGTGCCTCGAAGAGCACTATCCCCACTCCATCGCCAACGCCGTCGTGGCCGAGGCCAAGAACCGCGGTCTGACGCACGAGGAGTATCACTCTCAGGTGCAGTACGTCGTGGCGCATGGCATTTCGAGCATTGTGGACGACAAGAAGGTTCTCATCGGCAGCGCGCACTTCGTCTTTGAGGACGAGGGCTGCCGCGTGCCGGAGGGCGAAGAGGATAAGTTTGAATCGCTCCCGCCCGAGTTTTCGCACCTGTACCTCTGCATCGCGGGTGAGCTCGCCGCGGTCATCTGCATCCATGACCCGCTGCGCAAAGAAGCAAATGCCGCCGTGCGTGCGCTGCATGCGCTTGGCATTGACAAGGTCGTGATGATGACCGGCGACAGCCGCAAGACCGCCGAGGCCGTCGCCGCCGAGGTCGGCGTCGACGCCGTCTACGCCGAAGTGCTCCCCGAGGATAAGGCCGCATTCGTCCGCAGTGAAAAGGCCGCAGGCCGCAAGGTCATCATGATCGGTGACGGCGTGAACGATTCCCCCGCTCTGTCCGAAGCCGACGCGGGCATCGCCATTTCGAGCGGCGCCGCCATCGCGCGCGAGATCGCGGATATCACGATCTCGTCCAAGGATCTGTTCGCGCTCGTCACGCTGCGCTCCCTCAGTCAGCAGCTCATGGCGCGCATCCACCGCAACTACCGCTTCATCGTGAGCTTCAATTTCTCGCTCATCGTGCTCGGCGTGCTCGGCATTCTGCCGCCGACGACCTCGGCGCTGCTGCACAACATGTCCACGCTCGCCATCAGCCTCAAGAGCATGACGAATCTGCTGCCCGAGGGCGAGCAGAACAGCGTCCACTGATTTTTCTCAATAAGCAAGACCCTATGTTTCTCGCGCACGCGTCAAACGCGTATGTGGCCCCTCCCACCAGAAGCCGAAGATGTCTTCCAACGTCTGGTCAAGCGCCTGTCTAAAGCGGAAGAAGCTGTGTGTCTCCGCCAGCACTCCCAGCTTGACCATGGCGTTGGTCACACGTTCACGGTCAAGGCTTTCTGTTACATAGGTAAAACTGAATAAGCATAAGCGAAAGGCAACGACCTACTTTGTTAAAAGTGGTTGTTGCCTTTTGCATAGCCTGATGATCGCGGGCGGTACGGATGTGGCCACGGTAGCGGGCATTCTCGGCCACAGTCAGCCCTCCACCACGCTGGACATTTGTACCCATGCCTTCGACAAGAACAAAAAGGCCGCCAGCGCGGGCTTGCAGGAAATGCTGGAGATATGACATAGGATAGCTCAGTTGGATCGCAAAATGTGTAGTAGTGGTCAAATCAGGTTTCAATTCTTCTAACTTTCCGCACATAAAAACCGTCTCAAACGTATCGTTTGAGACGGTTTTTGTGATTACCCACAGGTTTTGTTGTCTATGGATTAGCGCTTTTTACCTTGCTTTTTCGGTGACGTAGTTGCTCCTTCCAGCAGATCTGTCACGACCTGATGGAGCTGTGCAGCGTTTTTGGAGGTGATGACGGGGACACCTGTCTGGCTTTCGATGGCTTTCCGTGCATCTCCGGCTACCTTGCCTCCGGCACGCGCCACATCAATATTTTCTGAAAATGTCCCCGGAGATTTCTGCTTGGAGATTTCCGTGGTGGTCGCCTCCGCCAGCATATTCAGCACCAGTTCCAGCGTAGTCATGTTGTCGCGGAGGTTTTCTTTCTTCAGACCCTTGAGGTTTTTATATTGCCGTGTGGACATCCCTGACCATGCACGGGAGATCTCATCGGTAAGTATTGCGTACTCCACGCCCTTCTGTACACCGTGGGCATCCCATTCATCCGTCAGTTCCTTGCAGACTTGGATGGCTTGCAACCGCTGGTTGATCCATTCACGGGTGTAGCCTTTCTTGAGGTATGTCTCCAGTGCCCGTTCAATGGTCAACTCTGGATCGATGGTTTCCTCAATGTGTTCCCGTCCGACTTGCGCCAGCCACAGCTTGAACGGCTCTGCTTTGGGCGAGGGAATAGACTGGATGATACGGAGAAGTTGTTCGGCGTCGGCTACATCGGTTAGACGCTTTTTGCCATCAGGAGCGGTCATTTTCAAACCGTGACAGTTTGTCACGGTTTCATTGCCCTCAGCTTTCAAACGTTGCTTGAGCTTGCGCCAATATGCTGCGGGATCAACGCTATCCGTCAGCACGGCAACAACATCGACAACGGAGAAGTACCATTCTTCCTTTTCCTCATCCCATGCGGTACGGATGCGCTTGTCCTCGAATAGTTGGATCTTGTCATTTTGTGACATTCTGTTCACCTCGCTTCTGTAGTAACTCTTTCAGTAATCCCTGACATCCTGCCAGCACATCCTGCCATGTTGCCTCGAAATCTCCAGTGTACCACGGGTCGGCAACATCGCGGGGGTGGTCGGTGTAATCCAGCAGCAGGTGTATCCTGCCATCCGGGTCACCGCCGCAGATACGGTGCATATTCCGCAGGTTGGCGCTGTCCATGCCGATGAGCAGATTGAATTCCTTGTAATCGTTTCTAGTGAGCTGCCGCGCCGCGTGACCGCCGCAGGCGATCCTGTGTTCGACCAACTTGCGCCGCGCCGGAGGATAGATGGGGTTGCCGATCTCCTCGCGGCTGGTTGCGGCGGACTCTACATAGAATTGTGCTGCCAGTCCTGCTTTTTCTACTAAGTCCTTCATCACGAACTCAGCCATCGGGCTGCGGCAGATATTTCCATGGCAAACGAATAGGATTTTCTTCATATCACGGTGTCTCCCAACTATTATGTTTGCTTTAAGTATAGCAAAAGAGCCTCCGCCCGTCGAGAGGAATATATAAAAGGACTCCGTTTCTCGATAAAACATTCGGGAAACGAAGTCCTTTCAAAAAATCATCTCTCTTCCAGGAATTCTCTCAACAGTACGTCTTCTTTTCTCTCTTGCAGATTCCGAATTTTTTCAGATATATACGTCCTATGTTCAATGAATTGTATTCCTTTTAAACTGTCTTTAAGTTCAATTAAAAATGCAATGCGCTGTTCTAAAATGGGAACTTCACTGCCACTCCAAGAGGCATGTGTTGGTAATATATCTTCTTCTTCAAATACAATAGTGCCTCATCCGGGATAGCATTATAGAATGTTGCGACAAATTCAAAAGCAATAGCTGTAGGCAGTTTTTTCACCTTCGTCCACGCTGCTCTGATCTCTCCTTCGATGAACGCAATATTCTCTGGGGAATTGAATAAACGAACTAACGTGTTAAATGCAAATACAACTCTGTTCTTATATGTGGGAAACGCTTGGCATATCAAATCACAGGGTGATAGCCACTTTTCTTTAAAAAATGCGTAATACAATAAGTAATCTCTGAGATTTTGATTCTCGAATTTTACTGCTTTGTCATCAAAAATACTAATAACCTCTTTGCGGTGCAACGATAAGCACATATCTCGAAATTGCACTGTGCTTATCCCGTGCTGCAATGCAATATTAAATGGGAGCTCAGTTTCCTTCAAATTAAACTTATCAAAAAAAGCAATAATGGCAGCAACGAGGATTTCATTCCTGTCAAATTCACCAATTATATCTCCATAATAGTCGTTAAATATATCAAATGCATTTTGTATGGACCCAAATTTCCCATTAAGGGCACACATTCCGGCCATAATCGCCAAGCGAATGTTACCTTTGGCAATAATCTTTATTTGTTCCAATACGCGATCATTTTGGATGCCAAGATTGTCTGATAAGACTTTTGTAACACTATCATCTGATAGCGCATGAACTTCGTATTGGTTGGGAATAAGCACAGTTCTTATTGCTTTCAGCAACTTTTCTCTGGCATAGTCTCTGACTGTAATAATAATTTTTACAGCATGATATCTCTGAGTATTTGCAGAAAGTTCAAGTAGGTAGCGAAGTTCTGTAAGCTGATCCGCATCATGAAATGGAAATCATCCGCCTTTCTCAATGCTTAGAAAACGTTCCCCCGCAAAAGAAACTTTCCATTTTGGAAAATCTCTACCATCAGTTAGATAATACTTATAGCGTTCATGAGCTATGTCTACTTCTGTAACTTTTCAATTTTCTCGATCCCGCTTTTCAGCCGCACCAGTATTTCATCTTTAGACAATATCCTGACAGACTCTACCAACGCACGAATTTGGTATTCGTCCCACTTCATAATGGCAGTATCGGCCTGTTTCAGAGTGTCTGCGGCCAGTTTCATGTGGCTGGTCAGCTCTGCATCTTCCGCCTGCTGTTGCTTCAGCTCGGCGCGTTTGACTTTCAGTTCTGCCTGCTGGGTAAGGATCGTCTTGAAATGTTCACTGTAGTCGGCGCTATTGCCGGAGGCCGCAGTTGCGAAGGTGGCGTCAAACTCCTGTGCCAGAGTTTCCAGTTGGTGGTCGATATCAGCGATGGTAAGTTCTCCACTTCGGCTGGGGCGTATCACCACCTGTAGATTTTCCGTGACCCGCCGCACCAGTACGGGTTTCTCAGACATTACGCCGTTGATAACCCGCAGGATGGCCTGCTGGAGCTGCTGCTCATCCACGGCGGGCGAATCATGGCAGTATTTCTTGCCGTAGTCGAAGCGGCTGATGCAGCGCCAGACGATGTGCTTCTTTCCCCTGTTGACCCAGGTGCAGCGGCGGTACAGTGTGCCGCATTCACCGCAGATGACCCGATCTGACAGGGCATATTTCGGCGTGTAGCAGCTTCTGCCGCTGGGAGTGCTTTTCTGTGTATTGCCCTTCAGTGCGTTGCGCCGCGCCAACTCTGTCTGCACTGCGTCGTATGTCTTGCGGTCTATGATCGCTTCATGATTATTTTGTACCAGATACATAGGGCGCTGTCCTGTGTTTCGGATGGCCTTGTGGCTGATACAGTCCTGCCGGAAGGTCTTTTGCATCAGGACGTCACCTACATATTTTTCATTGGAGAGGATGCCGCGCACTGCTGAACGTCCCCATGTCGTTCCGCCACGGATGTTGGGAATATGCTGTGCCTCCAAGTATCTGCAAATCATAGGGAGACTGTCTCCTCGGAGGTAGTGGGCATATATTTCTTTTACCACTTCGGCCTGTTCTGGAATGATTCGCGGTTTACCATCCGGCCCTTTCTCATAGGCGTACAGGTTGTGGTAGTTAATGGTAGCCTCACCGCGCTGCATGGCGTAGCGCTTGCCCGCCTGGATATTTCCAGAGATGGACTCGCTCTCCGCTTGGGCGAAGGCCCCCATCATGGTCAGCATCAGCTCCGTGGACTCGTCCATGGAGTTGATGTTTTCTTTTTCAAAGTAGACCGCGATGCCCTGTGCTTTCAGCATTCGGATGTAGTTGAGGCAGTCCACCGTATTGCGGGCGAAGCGGGAGACGGACTTGGTGAGGATCAGGTCGATCTTGCCTTGCTTACACCATTTCATCATCCGCATGAAGTCCGCCCGCTTCTTGGCCGAAGTGCCGGTGATGCCTTCATCCGCGAAAATGTCGGCCATCGTCCACGACTTATTCTCCATGATCTTATCGGTGTAGTAGTTTTTCTGCGCCTCGTAGCTGTTGAGTTGATCCTCCTCTTTGGTGGATACCCGGCAGTAGGCCGCCACCCGAAGCTGCCGCTGCTCGGCAGTTCCGGTGTTCTTTGGCGCGGCGGGTATCACGATCACCTTCGGCTTGCTCTCTCTCTCTCTCAGTTATGCTCTCCTCTCGATGATCTGGCCGTTTTTCAGTAACAGGCTGGCCTGTCCCTTTTTAACATAGACCTGCGATACGGTGCTTTTCAGCAATTCGGCGTCGATCTCCGCCATCGGTGCGGCAGCGATGAACAGATGTCGTAAGCGCTGGCTTTCGTATTCACTGCTGCCGATGGCGTTATATTGCATTCCTGCCAGCCGCAGGGCGAGCTCTTTAGCGTTGTTCTCATCCACCGGGCTGGTGGTGAGTGCTGCGGAAAATCGCCGCTCCATTTCAGCCTGCTCACCACGGTTGACTGTCTGTGGCTGTGGCTTGATCTGTTCCGGCGATGCCGCGAGGCCGTTCAGCAGAGACAGCACCTGTGACTCCACCGCCGCGCTGGGGCTGCCGTTGCACAGGCGTCGCAGGGCCTTTTGCGCTTCGGTGATCTGCACCGCAGGTTTACGCTCTGACCGGCGTTGGGCAGCTTCCTGTAGCTGTTCTGCGGAGAGGATAGCCGGAAATCGTTCCGTACCGGCGTAGCGGTTGTCCTCCAAAATACGAGCCACCATATTCTTGTTCCAGGGCTTGTCCGCGTCGTAGGGCGGGCCTTTTTCTTTCAGGTGGTCGGTGATGTCGTTGAAGGATGCCCCGGCCAGATAGCGGGCATAGATGCCTTGCACCGCCTGCGCCTCCTGCGGGTGAATGACTATCTCGCCCATGACCATCTTATAGCCGAAGGGCAGTTTCCTGTTGCCCATTACCGCACCGTCCTTTCTATGCTCTCCCGCAGCTCCAGTCCGTTCTTCAGGCGGAACCGTAGGCTGGCATTGCTTTCGATAATGACCTTGTCAATAAGCTGACCGAACAGCTCCCCGTCAAAGTCATGCAGCGTTTCAGGCCCTCTTTTGAGGCTGGTGATGAGCTCCTGGGTGCAAGGGATAGTATCATCACCGTCTTGGTTGAGGATCCTGCTCTTGGCTTGCTTGGCGGCGCGGAGCTGTTCGGTCAGCGCATTGCTTTTGGATATGAAAATGTCAGGATCAACACAGCCGCTTTCTCTCAGAGTGGCCAGCAGTTGATTCTGACTGGTAAGTTCCGCTATTTGTTTGTTCAGCTCAATGACGTCCACACTCCAGAGGAATTTCCGTTCACGGATGGACTGGAGGTTGGTGATGAGGTCGGGCAGGATGTGGCCGCCTTGGTGCTTGAGGTTGTAGTACAGGCGGAGGAAGGCTTGTTGGATCTGGATTTCGGGGATCTGGGTAATGGGACAGGCATCCTCGTCGCTGTCATGACGTATACAGAGCCAGTATCTTGCGGATGTTGAACGCTTTGATCTGCATGCAGCACCGCAACTGCATTGGACTCGGCCATGAAAAGGTGTCTTTTCTGCTGACACCGTTTTTTCTCGGCTCTTAAGCAATCTCTGTACTCGCTCAAACCAATCCTGCGGGATAATCGCATCGTGGATTCCTATAATATAGTAACTGTTGTGCTCTCCACTATTTCGTATTCTTTTTCGTGGGAGGGTGTCCGTGGTATATTTTTTCTGTAGCTGTGCATCGCCTATATAGCGCTCGTTCCGAAGGATATATTCTATCCGGCCACGCTGCCAGTGAGTGTTCAGCACATTGCTCTGATTCAGCATCTTTGTGATCTCTGTGGTGTTTATCCCACGCAGATACATTTCGTATATACCGCGAACCACCGCCGCGCATTCCTTGTTGATAACAAGTGAACCATCCACGAGGTCATATCCCAGCGGGGCGCTATAGGTGCTAAACTCCTCACGCTCTATCCGCTTCTGATAGCTCCAGCGGATATTGCCGGAGATGGACTCGCTTTCTGCCTGTGCAAAGGCTGCGTACAGGGCGGTCATCAGCTCTGAGGATACCCGTGCGGTATCGATGTTTTCTTTCTCGAAGAAGATGGTCGTGCCGTTGGCTCGGAACTGCCGAATGGCTTCCAGACACTCTGCCGTGTTGCGGGCGAAGCGGGAGATGGACTTGACCAGGATGCGGTCAATGAGTCCGTGTCCACTGTCAGCCAGCATCCGCTTGAAATCACCCCGCTTCTCCACAGAGGTGCCGGTGATGCCCTCGTCAGCGTAGATATCCACCAACCGCCAGTCCTCATGCTCGGTGATGTACTGCGTGTAGTGGATGTTCTGGGCCGCGAAGGAGTTAAGTTGATCCTCCGAGGAGGAACTGACCCGGCAGTAGGCGGCCACCCGCAGTTTCTGGGCATCCCGCTCATGGTTGGCTTCGATCCTGATGACCCGTCGCTCCTTGCCATTCAGTGCAAGGTTTCCATTGATATTTTTCCCTTCCGTGGCTGCTCACCTCCTCCTTGTAGCAACACAACATACCACAACCACTGCTGTAAAGCTACTGCTTTTTACAAAGAAGCTCAGAAAGAAATAGGGATCGTCGCGCCGGTCTGCACGGCGATACGCACAGCGACCTGCTCCAGCTCCGCCTTGGGAAAACCGGCTCGTTTCAGCGCGGCCAAAAGGTTCAGGATGCCGCAAAAATCAACGTTCTTATCCTGCATAGTTTTCTCCTTATATCCGTTTTCTGATGGCACAAACATGGCTGCTGCGGAAAGGGGTAATAGGGGTGTAGGTAGTAGGTATGTGAGGGAGAGAGAAAATGCAGCACCCGCGTTTCTGCCATCAGGCAAAAAAATTATGGCGGGGCCGCTCCAAAGCGTGTTGGAGCGGCCCCTGCCGTTTCCATCATTTGTTCAGTCCTATTCGACACCACTTCCCGGACTGGTGGGCGGTCAACTGGTCTGCGGTGGGCGCCGCACATGGGAATCTCACCCCTCCGAGGATCTCTCCGAGCTGCACCGATTTTGTGAAGGCATCGCTATGCAGAAGTACCATAATAGGCAGATGAGGTCATGGCGAGACAGCCTGCCGCGGCTGCTTTTGGATGAACGGGTATCGCTGGGCACCTTCCGATTTGGGACCTGCATTGACACGGGAGACTCCCGTGCAGGTGGTCATGGCGCGTTCTCCGCATCGCTGTCCTCTTTCTTACGGAGGCTCATCTGCTGATGTGATCCAGTTGCCGGATATGGCCGTATGGCGTTTTTCAAGGTACAATCAAGCCGTTATCATTGGCTCTGGTGTAATTGTACATCGGATTCAGGAAAATCCATATAGCGCAGTAGGTAGAATCGGTAGACCTTGTAGGTCGAATTTCTTTATATTGACTCAAATTTATCAAGCAGTTCACGAATTTGGGCAATCAGCTTCTTGGTGGATGGCGGCATTCGGGCTGTCCCTCTCACCAAAAAATCAACAGAGACGTTCAGTAAATCTGCCATGTCAAAAAGAAGGCCGATGGACACACCACGTTTGCCGAGTTCGATCCTGCTAAGATGGTTAATTCCGATATTTAACGCAGAGGACATCTGCTCAAGCGTCAGATTTTTCTTTTTGCGAAGATATTTGATTCTCTGTCCGAATGCATTTTGATCAAAGTGCATTTTGTTACCTCCATTTCGTCATTTTGAAAAAAATCGCAAATGACGGAAACGGAGGGCCTCGGCAGCGAGGGAAAAACGACAGCTTTCGACATAGAAAAAGCGCACAGCCAACACAAAGTTGGTTGTGCGCTTTCTTTCTGCTATGGCAGCAGCGGAGGCGCGATGCGCCTCCGCTGCTGCCATATAGAGATGATTCAGAGAAAGTATTGTGATCAGGTTTCCTTGCGCTTGCGGAGCCATGCGGCGGAGCCGAGGAAGCTCACAGCGCCCATGGCAAAGTAGATGGCAACGCCGGGATCACCGGTGCGACTGGACTGCACCGCACCGCTGCCGCTCAAGGTAAAGGAGCCGGTGGCCACCTTAGCGGCGTTTTCGATCTTCACCGTATGTTTGCCGCTGCGCAGGGTCTTGAGATAGTCCGCCGTCAGCGTCACGTCACTGCCGGACACGGTGTAGTAGCGGCTGTCGAGCTTCTTTCCGTCCACAAATACGCCCGTGATGCTGCCCGGCTCCAGATCGGTGGTAAAGGTGTGGCCGCCGGTGTAGGCGGAGCCGCTGCCGGAGCTGTGCTTGGCATCCATGGCAGTCAAAGCCGTGGCAATGGCAGTGATCTTCTCCAGCTGTGCACCGGTCAGATAGTCCCTCTGCCCTGCCGTCAGCGCGTTGTAGGCTTTTTGCGCGGACTTGGCGGCCTCCCGCTCCGCAGTGGTCAGCCTATCCGCATCGGGCAGCGCATCGATCTGTGCCCTGACATCGTCAATGGCGCGGAAGCCCTTGATCGCATCCTCCAGCTTTTCCAGCTTCGATGCATCGACCTTGGCCTGCTCATCCTTGCTCAGGGCATCAAGAGCACTGCGCGCTGCGGCGGCAGCCCCGGCGATCTTCTGATAGCTTGCGTAGGTCACGGCGGCGGCCTCGGGCAGCTGGGAGATCAGCTCTGTCACATAGTCCGCGCCGGCGTTGGCATTGACCACCCGCAGCACATACCATGTGCCGTCACTCTCCTGCGTGTTGCCCGCCTGATTGTTCATGGTGGGCCACGCCCGTGCGCCGCAGCCCACATAGATCGTGTCGCCCGCCTTCACGGGGATGCTCTCCGTACGCTTATAGAAGCTGAAGCCCTCGGTGTTGCCTGTGACCTTCTCGTTGAGGAAGATCTTGGTAAGGAAGTTCTTATTGCTGGCGGTGGGGGTAAGGCGAAGGTCAGCACTTTCGCCGTCGATGGCCAGCGTGTACTCGTAGGTGTTACCGGCCTCGCCGGGAGTGAAAGCGCTTGCCAGCTTACCGCCCTGGATCTCCAGCGCCTTTATGGTGGTGTCGCTGTTGCCCCAGGTGCCGCCCAAATCGGCGCCCAGACCCTCGCGGGTGTACATGACGCGGATCACATCGCCGTCCGCCAGCTTGCCGTTGGCCACGGTGAAGGCCGCGAAGCCCTCGTTGGTGAACCAGTCGTTCAGGGTACCCATCCAGCCGGACTGCTGACCGCCGTCAAACTGACCCAGCGGCTGGTCGCCCACAGTGATGGAGGAGATGTAGTTGCTGTCCGCACCGGCCTGCGTATACCCGTTTTCCTTCAGGGCGGCCACGATGCAGGACATCATGGTGCTGTCGGCGGTCAGAGCGACCTCATCGTCCACCGCAACGCCGTCCCAGAATTTCTTTCCGTTAGGCCACATATCTTCAGTGAAGGTGGTGTTTTCCACGATGACCCGCACCTTGCCGTAGTTGTTGACGGCCTCCTGCATGGCCACCACGGCGGCCTGATAGAGCCGATCAATGGCTGCGGCGGAGCTGGCGGCGTTGATGTTCTTCACGCCCTCGTTATAGGCTTCCTGCGCCTTGCTGCCCAGGCTGTCATACAGCGTCTTCAGGCGGGAGAGAGCGGCAGTCCTGGTGGCGGCCACGGTCTCCTCACTGTCGGCGGTCATGGCCTGATACTCCGTCTTGGAGATCATCTTCACGTCGAAGGTCACAGTGCTGCCGTCAGCCACATCACTGGGGATAACATACTCCGCCAGATAGTAGCCAGACCAATCCACGCCGTGAACGCTCGTCAGCGTCAGCGGCTCGGTCAGGTTCCACGTCTTGCCGCCGTCCACCGACCACACGGGCCAATACTGCTCGTCCGTGGTGTTCAGGTAGTAGCGCAAGAACACATGGTCGCTCGCCATTGCCGTTGCAGGCAGACCGCTGCTGAACCTCCACCAGTTGCCGCTCATAGAGGGCAATGTGCCGTCGGGGTTGGGTGTCTGCTTCCATTTCAGGGTCTCATAGCCGAACCGTGCCGCACCCTGTGAGTTATCCTTATTATAGGGGAAATTATTGTCGTTATTGGCTCCCATCGCCAGCTTCACCACGGCCAGCGCCGTCAGACTGTCAGCATCGATCTTCGCCACCGCGTCCAGGCGTTTGGTCTCGTTGGCGGACAGCAGCTTCTCCTGATAGCTGTTCAGCCCGCCGTACACCGTCTGAATGTCCTTCACCAGCGTCTTATAGTTGGCGTTCAGGTCGTTCAGATCGTCGGGCAGATAGGACAGGTTCTGCCGCAGACCGGCGATGACCGCCGCGTGGTCGATGGCCGCCTTGCCCAGCTCCTTCAAGCGGGCGAAGTCCGCGTCATAGGTCTCCATCAGGGCCGTCAGGTCGATGGCCTTCTGCAAATTGGCCGTCAGGGTCTCGTACTGAGCCTTGAGCGCGGCGTAGCCCTCCGCCGTGAAGTCATAGTCGTGGAAGTTGTCGAAATACGCCTTGGCCTCGGCGGCCTTTTCGACGCGGTACTGCTTCAGCAGCTCGGCGGGATCGTCCGCCTCGGTCACGTGGATCAGGGCGTAGTCGCCGCCGTACAGGGAGTAATACTCGCCGATGGTGGTGCTGCCGTAGATATCCACGCGGGTGTAGTCATCCGGCGTCACGTTGAACATGGCCACGGTGTACCAGCCGGGCTTGGTGAACACGTATTGCAGACTGCCGTCCGCGCCGGTGGCAGCGGCGGTCTTGTGGGTTGGCTGGGACAGGGCCTCCGTCTCGGACGGGTCGCTGATGAACAGGGTGATGCCTGCGGCGCTCTTGCCGCTGCCCAGGTTGGTGGCGTTAGCCCCCGTCACGGTGGCGGAGAACTTCGCCTTGTCGCCCACCTTGGCGCTGCCGGGAGCGGTCATGTCGATCAGAGCCACGCTGCTTTGATAGTGCTCCTCGCTGGCGTTCAGCAGGTTCCATTTCGAGCTGTCCAGTCCGCTGGAATCCTCCTTGTTAAACTGGGGCATGGCGACACGCACCATTTTCACACTGTCGCCGTTGTGCAGCTGCACCGCGCTCAAAGCATGCTGGGGATATAATGTACTGTTGCGGGAAGACCAGATATACAGTCCCGCGCAGCTGCCGTTGATGAACACTAGGAACCGCGGGTTGGTGTCGCCGGTATTGGCGTAATAATAACCGGGCAGGCTGGTATCGTCGTGGGTATCCAGCTCAATATTGGCTGCGTTGTACGCGCCCAGCAGGTTTGCGCTGCCCGCTGCCAGCGGCAGGCTGCTGTTGGCGTACAGGCTCGTGCCGCCGAAGCCGGGATACAGGGCGGAGAAGTTGTTGATATAGGTGAAGGACACCGTCACGTCCGTGGCGCTGGTCAGCTGGCGATAGGCGTTTTTCAGCGCCGCCATGTGCTGGCTGAAGCTGCTCAGCATGGCGTAATCCTCGGTGGTGCCGCCCACGACGCGGTAGGCCACGTTGGACTTCAGGGTGTCATAGGCGTCTGTGTAGGTCTTCCAGCTGTCCGCCGTGTAGTCGCTCTCTTCCAGCTTGGCGGGGTCGTACTGCTGCAGCAGGGCCTCGGCCTCCGGCTTGGCCGCCATGTACTTGTCATAGGCGGCGGCGTAGGCTTCTTTGTTCACCAGCTTGTGGGCATCCGCCGCCGCGGCCAGCTTGTCCACCTCACCCTGTTTGGCGTCGGTGTTTTCGTCGGTGGGGTTGCCATCTTTATACAGTTGCTCCAGCAGCACCCGACCGTCCGTCAGCGCCTTGGCGTAGGGCTGCCAGGACAGGTAGGTGCAGTTGTCGGCGCTGACCGGGTCGCCCGCCGTGCTCGACATGTGGTCTGCATCCAGCCAACACCATTTGGTGTTCAGCGTCTCATACAGCGCCGTGGCGTTCACGCGGGACGTGGGGATCAGGTTGTCGATGGCGGCCTGCAGGGCGGCAGCAGCGGTGTCTACTTGTTCCTGACTGGAGGCAGCCGTCAACATAGCCTTTGCCTTTGCCAGTGTCGATTGATAGTCGGCCCAAAAACCGTTTTCACTGATAGTCTTACCATTCCAGCGGTCACCAACGGTGTAATAACCTGTTGTGGGTGCATTATTGATGGCTGTTTGAAGGTCTTCTACGTTTAGCCTAATGCCTTCGCCCACCTGTACAAGAACTACCTGATCCGCTCTTCCGTCTGCAATATTCTCTCCCGGTGAACGAAGTAGTTCTGTATTCGTGCAAAGTTCAACTACATAGAAAGAAACCGTGGCATCATAGGCTACTTGCGTATTTTTGAACCACTTTTCAAAATCCGTCTTTCCAGTTTTTTTAATTTTAATAGAATTTGTAGATAGCGTTAATGTTTGGCTATCGCTCGTTCCTATAGTATCCTTCCAGTAGTCTTCCGCTGAACTGACTCCCAAGTCATTGAACATCTCCTCAATGGAGTCATAGCCGGGAACATCTGAAAGCCATTCTTCAAAAGAGTCGTATCCGTCTTCTTCAGGTGTACTCCCTACAAGATGATAGGCTACACTTTCGGCAGAATGATACCACGCTTCTTTTTCAAGCAATGTTTCCGGTGCGTAAACTTGACATCCCCCAATATTATCGGCAGTCCTGATAAATGTGTTATCTGGCACGGTTATAGATATGCTTGAAGTGCCGGTCGGAAGCTTTGCCAAATATACCTTAGCAGCCCCACCATAGGTAGAACCGGTAATCTCTTCCAATGTTGTACCTGCTACATCTGGTAACTTTCCGTCCGCAGCAAAGGCGCTGACCGGCAGCAGCGAGACTGCCATCACCAGTGCCATCAGGAATGATACGATTCTCTTTTTCATTCCGTTTTCTTCCTTTCTTCTTTGTTCTCCCACGCGCCCCGCGCTGCGCCCCCTGCGGGGCGAAATTCGGATGGCGCGGGGTCGTGTGATCTTCTCTCTATCTAAAAAGGCGTTGGCCTTGGATT
>ENA-USZK01000577-USZK01000577.1-human-gut-metagenome-genome-assembly--contig:-NODE-577-length-18977-cov-9.495344_pt1 | contig 18977 bp, 14 predicted proteins | sample MGYA00250043_ERZ773534 | MGnify/ENA primary metagenome ERZ773534 (study PRJEB29103, sample SAMN06112056) | human gut metagenome | biome: human gut; feature: ankylosing spondylitis patient; material... | reverse complement strand
TCTTGTTGATGTTGCGATAGAACGAGCGACGCCACAACACATTGAGGAAGTTGCCCTCAATATGTTCTGCCTGAATGCCGATGGGGTCGTCCTGAAAGAGTGCGCCCACCTTGTATTCCTCGGTTATGGCATCCAGAATTTCGTAGTCGGGATACACCATGCTGCGATTGGTGTCCATGAGTTCGTTCACCATCTCTTGCGACACGATTGTGTCCTGTGGCAATTCCTTTATTACGGGGTTCTTCACGCTATGTATGCTCTGACCTCCGATGCCTACATACACCTGCGCTATTTCTGTTTTAAGAGTGTTCTTTAGTTTGTTTACTATATTGCTCAGTCCCTGTGCGGTACGTTCAATATTATATGCTACGCCCTTGCGTATATACTGGGTGGAGTCTTCTTTTGCGACAGCAAGAATAGAAATGCTGCCATCGGGGTTTTTTCTTCCGGCAATTCCGGTCATCTTAGACGACCCGAGCTCAATAGCTACTATTAAATCCTTTGCCATACGTTTATCTTGTTGAGTGTTATATTATCGTTTGTTACTTGATTTCTTCTTTTGTGGTTTATCGTCTTTCGACTTCTTATCTGACTTAGCCGACTTCTTATCTGTCTTGCCAGATTTCTTTTCTGTCTTGTCTGACTTCTTTTCTGCCTTTTCTGGCTTCTTCTCTACTTCTTTAGCCGCAGATTTCGTGGTTTCCTTCTTACCATGCGCCGGTTCGGTAGTAGATTGCGTCGGTGTAGCGTTAGGTTGTGCCTGTTCGGCGGTGGGTTGTGCCTGTTCGGCGGTGGGTTGCACAGCAACAGGCATCGCTACTGGTGCTACATATGCATGTTTCGACGACTTCTTTCGACAGATGATTTGGTTGTCGAACTCGATGTCGATGTACGAGTATTTGTTCCATCCCACAGTAGAGAGTCCGTACTTATAGAACTTCGATAGGCGCGTCATCTTCACATCCATAAACTTCTTTATTGCAGCGAAACGCTCTGTGCGATTCTTGCAGTCGGGCAGTCTGCCAATGTGCACGATGTGGTCGCCGATGCGTGGCACAATCTCGATGCTGTAGTTGGGTAGTACATTGATTTGCTCAATGAGGTTTTTCCACATTTCGTTTGCCATAATCACTCTGCCTAAGGGCGAGAGATAGTTGGTGGCATACCAGCGATTGATATTACCCGTGGCTATTATCAGGTCGCTGGTGTAGTGGGTTGTCGGCATCACGCAGTCGTTGTCGTCTACATAGTAGTCGTCGCCGTTTTCGGCTTTTATCCTTATCACAGGCATACGCTGCGTGACGCTGATATATACGTGTCCGCCTTCTGTCTTATAACAATTGGCGGTTTGCACGAACGGGCTTTTGCTGAGCATCTCCTCAATGTGGCGTGTGTCTATCTTGCATATTTCTTTGCCTATTGGGTAGATGCCGTTCTTCTGTAGTCTGTCCTTTATTATCTTCGCATCGATAAATCCGCTTGTTACGTTGTCGGCGATGTCGATGCTCACCTTATTGCACGGGGTGTGGTTTCCGCCTTTCTTATCGAAAGAGCAGAAGGCAACGAGCAGGTAAACGGCTATCAGCACATCACTTACAACGAAGAAGATTTTGCTACGGGACAGTTTCACTTCTTATTCTCTATTATCTTAGTTATTTGTGGCATATAGTTGTCGAGATCGCCGGCTCCGAGTATCACGAGCACGTCGAAGTCGCGCTTGCTTACGAGGTCGAGTACATCATCTTTGCGTATGATGCTCTTCTCCATCCCAGGGCGCAGGTTGTCGTAGATGAGCTGCGACGTTACGCCTTCGATAGGTTGCTCGCGTGCGGGGTAAATCTCGGTGAGTATCACCTCGTCGAGCTGACTAAGTGCGTCAGCGAAGTCGCGATAGAAGTCGCGTGTGCGAGTGTAGAGGTGTGGTTGGAATATCGCTGTGATATGTCGTCCGCTATATAGCTCGCGTATGCTCTTTGCGCTTTGGTATATCTCCTTCGGATGGTGTGCGTAGTCGGAGAGCAACACATGTCGGCTATCGTTTATCTTAAAGTCGAAGCGACGGTCTACGCCATGGTATGTCTTCATGCCATACTTAAGTTCTTCAGCGTTGCATCCAGCGAGCTGTGCCATTGCCATAGCTGCGATACCGTTGTCGATGTTGATTGGCACGGGCTGTCCGAGCTTCACTCCCTTCACGTTCTCTATTGGCGAGATGAAGTCGAAGGTGATTGTTCCGTTGTCGATGACGATATTCTCAGCATGGAAGTCGCCCTCATGGCGGCTATAGTCGTACACCTTCACACCTTCCTGCACCGCCTGTTTCATCTCCAAGTCGCGATGTATGATGAGTGCGCCACCTGGCTGAATGAGTGTTGTATAGTGGCGGAAGCTCTCAAGGTATGCTTCTTTTGTGCCGTAGATATCGAGGTGGTCAGGGTCGGTTGCTGTGATGACACTCATCCACGGGCGAAGCCAATGGAAAGAGCGGTCGAACTCGTCGGCTTCTATCACTACATAGTCGCTTTCCTCCGAGATTATGTAGTTGGAACCGTAGTTCTTCGATATGCCTCCGAGGAATGCGTTGCAGTCGATATGACTCTGGTGCATGATGTGTGCACACATGGTTGATGTTGATGTCTTGCCGTGTGTGCCAGCCACGCAGAGTCCTTTATGTGTGCGTGTCAGTGTGCCGAGCACCTGTGCGCGCTTCTCCACAGTGAAACCATTCTCGCGGAAGTATTGCAACTCCTTATGGTCGGCTGGTATCGCCGGTGTATAGATTACGAGGCACGACTTCGGGTCGCGACAAGCGTGCGGTATCTCGTCTATGTTCTCCGCATAGTGGAGGAGTGCGCCTTCGCGCTCGAGCTGCTTTGTCAGTTCAGACGGTGTCTTGTCGTAGCCTGCCACTACCAAGCCCTTGCGAATGAAATAGCGTGCAATGGCGCTCATGCCGATGCCACCTGCGCCTACGAAATATACGGCTTTAATATCTTTGAGTTCCATTTTTGTCTTTTTACTGTTTATTGGCGAGTTTCAGTACCTCGTCGGCTATTACGTCGGCAGAGTTGTGCTTGCCGAGTTTTTTAATGTTCGCTGTGAGTTGTGCGAGCTGTTCTGCGTCGTTCACGGTATCAATAGCGAGGCGGAGCAGTGTTGCTGGTGCTTCGGCATCCTTCACGTAGAGGGCTGCGTCTTTGTTGACGAGTGCCAAAGCGTTCTTTGTTTGATGATCCTCAGCCACGTTTGGCGAAGGCACGAGGATTACGGGTTTGCCTATCAAGCAGAACTCGCTGACGGAACTTGCTCCTGCACGACTTATCACGAGGTCGGCAGCTTTGTATGCGGCTCCCATGTCGCTGATGAAGTCCATCACCTTCAGCATAGGCAGCGGTTTGTGCGCCTTCAACTGCTCTGCCACTGCTGCACTGTAGTACTTGCCTGTTTGCCATACGAACTGCACACCGCTATGCTCTACGAGGTCGAGGTGCTGCAGCACGCTTTCGTTGATGGTGCGAGCTCCGAGACTACCACCTACGAGAAGTATTGTCTTCTTTGTGGGGTCGAGCCCGAGACTGAGCACTGCCTCTTCGCGCGAGATGGTTGTCTCGATGAGGTTCTGGCGCACGGGATTGCCCGTGTTGATTATCTTCTCGGCTGGGAAGAAGCGTTCCATGCCGTCGTATGCCACACATATCTTGCGTGCCTTGGCAGCGAGGTGCTTGTTAGTCACGCCAGCGTATGAGTTCTGTTCCTGTATAAGTGTCGGGATACCCATAGCACTGGCAGCATCAAGCGTAGCGGCACTGGCATATCCGCCTACGCCTACCACCACATCCGGGGCAAACTCGCGAATTGTCTTGCGCACCATTCGCTTGCTGCGGAGGAAGTCGAGCGCAACACCGATGTTACGAGGCGACCACAGCGGACGGATAAATCCTCGCACCGGCAGACCTACTATCTCGTAACCTGCGTCTGGCACACGCTGCATCTCCATACGTCCGAGGGCTCCAACGAAGAGTATCTTCGCATTGGGGCATTTCGACTTTATTGCATTGGCTATCGACACGGCTGGAAAGATGTGTCCACCGGTGCCACCGCCACTAACAATGACTCTTATTTCTTGTTCCATTTACTCACATTTCTTTCAAAATACAAAATTAATAATTTTTTCTGATATTTCAGATTATTACGTTTTTTTCTTACGCTTTTTTTTATTAATACACAGACGTTTGCAACTTCTACTCTATGTATGTCTATATTCGATGCGTTGAATGTAGTTTTATATCTCGCAAATGTAGTTTTTACATCTCGCAAAAACAAGAAAATTCCCGTAGCACCGGAACATTGTTCCGGTTGCGCTGGAGTGTTGTTCCCGTAGCACCGGAATAATGTTCCCGCGCTGCGGGAATAATATAGAGTGTAATTTAACGTTTTTAGTTGTGTAATTTACGCTTCTGTTGTGTCGGCTATGATTTCCTGTTTGCGTTGTGCCGAGCGACTGATACTGAGTATAGCACCGATGTACACGCAGTTGATGATGGTCGACGTTCCACCCTTACTAATGAGCGGCAGCGGCTGACCCGTCACGGGTACGATGCCTACCGCAACGCACATGTTGAACAATGCCTGCGTAACGAGCAGCAGGGCGAGTCCCATGGCGAAGAGTGCAGGGAAGTTGTTCTCACACTTGCTGGCAATGCGTCCCGTGCGGAACAACAGAATGATGTAGAGCATGGCTACACCGGCAGCACCTACGATACCCATCTCCTCGATGATAATGGCATAGATAAAGTCGCTGAACGCCTGCGACACGAAGTCGCGCTCCTCGGAGTTGCCCGGACCTTTGCCTGTGATATTCGAAGAGGCGATGGCAATGTTGGCGTGCGCCACCTGAGCATCCTTGTCGAGATCGATATCCTTTGGTGCTACATCCTTGTGTGCGAGGAACTTATTGATGCGCGACTTCCACGTATCGAAGCGGTGGAACACCTTCTCCACAATGTTCTTATCTTCGGCTTTTTCTTCGACATTAGTGCTATTGACATCATTCGGTTTCGCTACTTGCTCGGTGAGGGTCTGGCTCTCGGGCTTCTGCGCCTCGTCTTTACCAAAGACCATCACGGCTCCAACGACGAGTGCTACGCCGAGCACTGCAAAGCCGAGCAGCTTGCCAAGCTGACGCATGGGCACACGTCCAAGCAGCATCATCATGAATATGACGATGCAGAGCAACAATGCCGTTGATAGGTTCTCAACCATGATAAGTGGCACAATGAAGAAGCACACGGTGAGTATGTACTTGAATGCCATCTTGTCGGCTCCATCCTCAGTCTGCAACGCACTCAATATCTGCGCCGTAGCGAGCACCATGGTGCCCTTGGCTATCTCCGAGGGCTGAAACTGTATGCCTACGATGCTTATCCAGCGTTGTGCTCCATTGGTGGAGGCGCCGGCTAAAAACACCCACAACAGCGTCACCAGAGAGATAACGAGCATGAATGGCGTTGCCATCTTGAAGTACTTACACTTCACGTTGAGCGTCACTACCATGAAGAATATTCCGACTGCGAGCAAGAAGATATGCTTTATGACAGGAGCTGTATAGCTACCTCCCTTATACGTTAGCTGCGCAGAGGCGGAATATACCTCAATGACACTAATAACGCATAGGAAGAAGAACACCATCCATATTCCCTTGTCGCCTTTGAATATGTTGTCTAATGTCTTGTTTATCATTGCTTGTTGTTATTTTATGGTGAGATGGTGTGAAAGGTGGTGAAGTGTTGAGATGGTGTTGTGTTGACATTAGCAATACAAATCTCAACATCTCACCACATCACCATCTCACCACCTCAACCCCCTATTACAACCCTCTCACCAGTGTCTTAAACTGCTCACCTCTGTCCTCCATATTCTTGAAGAGGTCAAAGCTGGCGCAGCACGGACTGAGCAACACGGTGTCGCCGGGTTCTGCAAGCTCGTAGCAGGCAGCCACACAGTCCTTCATCGAGTGAGTATCGCGTATCTCCACGCCCTGGTTGTCAAAGAAGTTGTGCAGCTTTGTGTTGTCGGCACCGAGGAATACGAGTGCCTTACACTTCTGCTTCACAAGGTCGAGTATCTCGTTATAGTCGTTGCCTTTGTCCTTACCACCGATGATGAGGATAGTAGGTGTCTTCATGCTCTCAAGCGCATACCAGCAAGCGTCTACATTCGTAGCTTTCGAATCGTTGACATACTGCACTCCGCCCACCTTGCACACCTTCTCTAAGCGGTGTTCTACGCCAGGGAAGTCGCTCAGGCTCTGACGTATCACGTCCTTCTTTATGCCCGTGATGTTGCCAGCGATGCCTGCTGCCAGCGAGTTGTATATGTTGTGTTTGCCGGTGAGCGACAACTCCTCCTGCTCCATGTTGAACGGTGTAGGTCGTTCGATGGTGTACTCGCCGTCCTCCATGTAGCCAATGGAACCCTTCTCCTTCAATTCGGAGAACGGATACTGAATGGCTTTGATGTCGTATTTCTCCAGTTCGCGCTTGATGACGGGGTCATCGTTCCAGTAGATGAACGAGTCCTTGTCGGTCTGGTTCTGTATGATGCGCATCTTCGCGTCCACGTAGTTCTGCATACAGTAGTCGTAGCGGTCGAGATGGTCGGGCGTGATGTTCAGCAAAATGGCGATATTGGCGTGGAAGTCGTACATATTGTCGAGCTGGAATGAACTAAGCTCAATGATGTAGTATTCGTGCGGATCCTCTGCCACCTGCAAAGCGAGCGAGCGTCCGATGTTGCCGGCGAGTCCTACGTCGTAGCCTGCAGTCTTGAAGATGTGATAGATGAGCGACGTGGTTGTTGTCTTGCCATTAGAACCTGTGATACATATCATCTTCGAGTGGGTATAGCGACCTGCAAACTCTATCTCGCTGATGATGTGTATGCCTTTCTCCATAGCCGCCTTCACCATTGGGGCTTCCTTCGGGATACCGGGGCTCTTGATGATTTCGTCGGCAGAGAGTATCTTCTCCTCTGTGTGCTGACGTTCCTCCCACTCGATGGCGTGGTCGTCGAGCAGTTTCTTATATTTGTCTTTGATGGCTGACATGTCGCTAACGAACACGTCGAAGCCTTCTTTCTTTGCCAACACTGCGGCACCGGCTCCACTTTCGCCGGCTCCAAGAATAACTATTCTTTTCATTGTGTCTATCTAATCTTTAACGTTATGATGGTCATCGCTGCAAGGATTATGGTTGTAATCCAGAAGCGCACCGTTATCTTCGACTCATGGAACGCAGTCCGTGGTCGGGTGATGAGATACTTACAGTCGGGGTCGAGCTGCGAAGCCTGTGTGCGGAAGTTGTCGTGGATTGGCGTGCGCTTAAAGATGCGCTGCTTAACGCCATGACGTTTACCGAGTTTGAAGTAGTAGACCTGCAGTATGACGCTTAGGCTCTCCACAAAGAAGATGCCACAGAGTATCGGTAGCATCAGCTCCTTGTGTATGATGATTGCCGTTACGGCGATGATGCCACCGATGGTAAGCGAGCCGGTGTCGCCCATGAACACTTGAGCTGGATAGGCGTTGTACCAAAGGAAGCCTATCAATGCTCCGACAAAGGCACTGAGGAATACTACGAGTTCCTGCGAATCGGGTATGTACATTATGTTCAGATAACCGGCATATTCGATGTGCGAACTGACATAGGCGAGTATGCCCAGTGCCACACCTATTATGGCGGAGTTGCCTGCACACATGCCGTCCATGCCGTCGTTCAGATTGGCTCCGTTGCTCACTGCTGTCACCACTAAGATGGTCATAATGACAAACAGTATCCAGCCGGCTGCCACACGATACTCGCCGAAGATGCTTGTTATGCGCGAGTAATCGAGGTTATGACTCTTCACGAACGGAATGGTGGTTTTCAGTGACTTATGCGCTTCGCTCTGATGCTTCACCACGAGTTCTTGCCCTTGGCGTTCGTAGACGAGGTTCTCGTTCATCTTCACGTCGGGCGATGCCCACAGCACAAGACCCACGATGAGTCCGATGCCCACCTGTCCCACAATCTTGTAACGACCTTTCAGTCCTTCCTTGTCGTGGCGGAATATCTTTATGAAGTCGTCCATGCCTCCCAAGAAGCCGAGCCACAACGTGGTGACAATCATCAGGATGAGGTAGATGTTGCGCAGACGACCGAGCAACAACACTGGCACGAGGATAGAGACGATGATTATCACACCACCCATCGACGGCACACCAATCTTCTTTACGCCAAACGGATCGATGCTTGCATCGCGTGCTGTCTCCGTAATCTGCTTACGCTTCAGATACTTGATAAACTTCTCGCCAAACCATGCTGAGACAACGAGCGATATGATCAGTGCCAACAGCGAGCGGAATGATATGTAGCCCCACATGTGCGAGCCACTAATGCCGTATTCTTCGAGGAAACGGAAAAGATAGTATAACATTTCTGAGTTTTGAATTTTGAACTTTAAAAGCATTCGCGCACCACTTCATGGTCGTCGAAGTGATGCTTCACACCCTTTATCTCCTGGTAATTCTCATGTCCTTTTCCAGCTATGAGCACTACGTCGCCCTTCTTCGCCATCATGCAGGCTGTGCGTATTGCCTCACGACGGTCGGTGATGGCTATCACCTTCTTCATCTGCTGCGCATTGAGTCCGGCAAGCATATCGTTGATGATATCCTGTGGCTCCTCGAAGCGTGGGTTGTCGCTTGTGATGATGACGCGGTCGCTCTGCTTCACAGCCTCCTGTGCCATAAGCGGACGCTTGCCCTTGTCGCGATTACCACCGGCTCCGCATACGGTTATCACCTCTCCCTTGCCGTCGAGCACCTCATGAATGGCGTTGAGCACATTCTCCAATGCGTCAGGCGTGTGAGCATAATCGACAACGGCGGTGTAACCCTCTGGCGAGTGTATCGGTTCGAGGCGTCCACTCACACTGTGCAGCGTACTCATCGCCACGAGCACGTCCTCAGGCTTCTTGCCGAGCATCACTGCTGCACCATACACAGCCAGCAGGTTGCTGACGTTGAACTTGCCGATGAACTGCACGCCCACCTCTCTGCCGTTCACTTCGAGGTACATTCCTTCGAAGTGACACTCGATGATTCGCGCCTTGAAATCGGCAACGCTACGTGTGGAGTATGTCTTCACCGTAGCCTTCGTGTTCTGCACCATCACCATTCCGTTCTTATCGTCGGCGTTGGTTATGGCGAATGCGGTCTTGGGCAGCATATCGAAGAAAGCCTTCTTCGCGTTGCGATAGTTCTCGAATGTCTTGTGATAGTCGAGGTGGTCGCGTGTGAGATTGGTGAAGAGTCCACCAGCGAAGGTCAGTCCACCGATGCGCTTCTGCGCTATGGCGTGCGACGAGCACTCCATGAAGGCGTACTCGCAGCCTGCGTCCACCATACGGTGAAGCAGCTCGTTCAGTGCTATCGGGTCGGGAGTGGTGTGGTCTGCCGGTACAGCCTCATCAACGATGTAGTTGCACACCGTAGAGAGCAGTCCGCACTTGTGCCCCATCTTCGAGAACATATTATATAATAAGGTGGCGATAGTGGTTTTGCCGTTCGTTCCGGTCACACCTACAAGCTTCAGCTTTGTCGACGGATTGCCGTGGAATGTGGTGGCAACGATGCCCACCACGTCCTCGGTGTCAGCCACCTGCACATACGTCACGTTTTCTTCGGTTTGTTCTGGTATCACTTCGCAGAGCACAGCCTTCGCGCCGAGCTCCACAGCCTTAGGTATGAACTTGTGTCCGTCTACCTGGGTGCCTTTCATTGCCACGAACAAATGTCCTTCCTTGATGCGGCGAGAATCAATATTGACGCCTGTCACTTCTACATCATCGCTGCCTTTTATAGCAAGAACGGTGATGTCCTTAAGCAATTCTTTAAGTTTCATATATCTGGTTTTTACTTTTTATATAATAGAGGTATTGGATAAACACCTCAACTCATCAACACCTCAACCGAGCCTTAGCGAGCAAACCATGCCCTTCTTTATACGTTCTCCTGCACCGATGCTTTGCTCCATGACCTTTCCTCTGCCATTTAGCTTCACCTTCACGCCACGGCTTTCTATGAGATACACGGCATCCTTGGCTCCCATGCCGTGCACGTCGGGCATGGTGTTCTTGTCCACTTCTGGCACACGATGCAGCGCGATTGTCTTTCCGCTGCTCTCCAAGGCGTGTCCCCAGATGGGGTTGCCGTTGAGATATGAGCCGTCCCAGTTGGATTGCTGCTTTATGCCGAGATGGTCGAGCACGTAGCTTGCAGCAAGCATGTTGCCGTTTTTCACTTGTGGAATGAGTATCGACAACGAGTCGCGTGCATCGGCAGCCTCCAGTTTCAGGCTCTGTGCCATGATGCCCTCGGCGATGTCGTGGAACACCACGCCGCTCATGCCGCCACCCGAAGCCGGCAGACCCGACTTCTGTATGCAGACGATGCAGCTATAGCGTGGCTCGTAGGCTGGGAAGAAGCCTGCAAACGAGAGCAGATAGTTCATCTGTCCGCTCTTGTATCCGGCTGCGCCCTTCGATATCTGCGCCGTACCCGTCTTACCTGCTACGAGGAACGACTGCGAGCCGGCTTTCTTGCCGAGTCCCTGGCTCACCACGTGTTCGAGAATGGTGGTTATCTTCTTTATCGTTGTCTCCTTGGCGATGCGCTCGCGCAGCACCACGGGTTCAAACTCCTTTATCACCACGCCGTCCTTCATCACCGCCTTCACAAAGCGCGGTGCCATCATCTTTCCGCCGTTGGCGATGGCATTGTAGAAGGTGAGTGTTGAGATTGGTGGCACCTGCGTCTCGTAGCCGATGCTCATCCAGGGCAGCGTTGTCTTGCTCCAGTTGACGTACTGCTTGCCGCGTGCGTCTTTCTTCGGCATACGTATGCGTGCCGGCGATGCTCCTTGCAGCGGTATGTGCAGGTCGTCGGCGAGTCCGAGGCGATAGATGCCTTGCACGTACTTCTCTGGCGTGTTGTGGTAGTGGTCGTCGATGATGCGACTCACACCGATGTTCGAGCTGACCATCAGCGTCTGTGGCAGCGTGAGCATACCGTAGCCACCGCGACGCCAGTTGTGGTCTTTCATCTCTCTGCCGTACATCGGCCACACGCCGCCGGCTGTCTCCACACGATAGGTTGTGTCTACCACTCCGTCGTCGAGCGCCACCATGATGCTGGCTGTTTTGAATACCGAACCAGGCTCGAGCAAGTCGCTGATGGCGTGGTTCTTTATCTCGTGATAGTCGTCGTCGGCACACTTCGTCATGTTGACGATAGCCTTTACATCGCCCGTCTTCACCTCCATAACGATAGCTACACCCACGTTGGCGTTGATGAGGCGTAGCTCCTTGAGCAGTGCGCGTTCGGCAAGGTCTTGCATCGACACGTCGATGGTGGTCACGATGTCAGCACCGTTCACCGGTGGTGTGTCTACGATGTCGAGGTATTTGTTGAGCACTTTTCGGCGATGGCGTATGCCCTCCTCTCCACGCAGCAGCGAGTCGTATGAGAGTTCCAAGCCGCACTGTGCGGTGTCCTTCGCGCCGTACATCTTTCCGATGGTACGTCCGGCGAGCGAGCCGTAAGCCAGCTTGCGTGCGTTGTGCTCATCCCAGTGAAATCCGCTTTGGTTCTTGCTGAGGTTGAACACGGGCAGGCTCTTCACCTCCGAAAAAGTGCTGTAGTTGATACGTCGGTTCCATATGGGCCAGTGGCGTTTGTTCTTTTCAAAGCCTTCCATGAGGTGCTTCTTGAACTCCTCTGCCGAGCGGTCGGGGAAGATGGCGTTCAGCCCCATGCATATCGAGTCGAGTTTCTGCTCGAAGAGCGTGTCTTTCTTCGCCTCGCGCAGTGCCACGAAGTCCATGAAGATGTTATACTGTGGCAGCGACGATGCCATGAGTTGTCCGTCGCAACTGAGTATATTGCCACGAATAGGCAGCGTCTTCAAGCTATCCACCTTCACGCGGTCAGCCACCTCCTCCCAGAAGGCGCGCTTGGCGGTCATTATGTATAGTGTCTTGCCTACGACGGTGATTGCCACCAACGTCATGAGAATGGCGAGGAAACTGTAGCGTGGCATCACTTTCTTACTGTCAAATTTGCTCATGCTTACTCGTTATTAGGGATTGTTATGATGTATGGGGGCTGCGTAGCAATGTGCAACGTAGAGTCTTTGTCGTTATGCAGACGTTCGAGCACCTTGCTCTCGCGGGTCTGCTGTGTCAGGTCGCTCGAGCTGGATAGTGCGCGATACTTTGCATCTTCCAGTTCGTTCGTCAGCTTGTCTATCTTTATCAGGTTCTGCTGACACTTGTATCGGTTAGAGATATAGACGATGACGAACAGCGAGGCTATCAATATCACCCATATCTGTCGGCGCAGGAACTGCGTGTTGAGGATGTCGCCGCCGAGCACCTTCTTCAGTGTGAGGTTCTTCGAGAGTGGCAGCTCGTCCTCTATCGCCTGCTGACGTATGATGGTGCGCAGCGATGGCGCAGCATCTGATGCCGGCTCCGATGGGCTTCCGTCGGCTGTCGGTGTCTCGTCGGCTTTCTCGTCCACGGGCTTTGTCTTGTCAGCAGCGGGCGTTTCCACGTTCGTCGTGGCTGCGTCCGCGATATCTATTATGGGGTTGTCTTCTTTCATTTTCTTATTTCTTTTCAGCTATTCTTAGTTTAGCACTGCGACTGCGCGGGTTGTCAGCCTGCTCTTGGTCGGATGGCAGTATCACCTTGTTGTTGACCAATCGGAATGGTGTCTCTATCCTACCGAAGAAGTCCTGCTGCACCTTTCCTTCCACGTTGCCCGACTTCATCACGTTCTTCACCATGCGATCCTCAAGCGAGTGGTAGGTGATAACCGATAGTCGACCGCCTGGTGCAAGCAGCTCAGAGGCAGCGAGCAGCATCTCGCGCAGCGCGTCCATCTCGTGGTTCACCTCTATGCGCAACGCCTGGAAGAGTCGTGCCATGTCTTTCTTCTCGCGTTCGCGCTTGAAGAACGGCTCTACGGCTGCCAGAAAGTCCTTCGTGGTCTTTATCTCCGCCGTCTGACGTGCCTTTACAAGAGCCGACGCTATGCGCCGCGAGTTCTTCATCTCGCCGTAGACGTAGAAGATGTCGGCGAGGCGTTCCTCGTCGTACGTGTTCACTGTCTCGGCAGCGGTGCGTCCGGCGCGCTTGTTCATACGCATGTCGAGCGGTGCGTCGAAGCGGAACGAGAAACCGCGCTCTGCGTCGTCGAAGTGGTGCGACGATACGCCGAGGTCGGCGAGCAAGCCGTCGATATGCTCCACACCATAATAGCGCATCCAGTTCTTCAGATAGCGGAAGTTGCTGCGCACGAACGTGAAGCTGTCGCCCGCATCGGGAATGTTGCGCTCCGCATCAGCATCTTGGTCGAAGCTGTACAGATGTGCGCCGTCGGTGAGGCGCGACAGTATCTCGCGCGAGTGGCCACCGCCACCGAAGGTGACATCCACGTATATGCCGCCAGGCTTGATGTTGAGCCCGTCAACGCTCTCGCCTAAAAGCACCGGAACATGGTATGTTGTTGCTATTGTAGTATTGTCTGTTTTGTTCTTATACATTATATATGCGTATTTGGGTGTAAAGGTACACAAAAAATCGCATACAAGTTTACAAAAACATATCAAATTTGATTAAATATTACATTTCTTGTGCTAAAATGTTTGTATATAAAAAAGATATAGTATTTTTGCACTAAATTAAGAAGCACAACCAGCGTTTTCGGGTTTATGAATGAGATAACGGAAAAGACGATCGACATCGAAAAGATACTGCACAGCAAGTTGGGCAGCAAGGCTCGCTACGTGCCTCGCCTGCTTGTGAAATGGCTCAAGAAGATTATACACCAAGACCAGGTGAACGCTTTCATCTGGGAGCACCGCGACGAGAGCGGCGTGGAGTGGTTAGAGTCTACAGTGCGCTATCTGAAGATGGACATACGCATCATCGGCAAGGAGAACCTTCCGCCGAAAGACGACGGCAAACTATACACCTTCGTGTCCAACCACCCACTCGGCGGTCAGGACGGTGTGGCGCTCGGCTCCATCATCGGACGCCACTACGACGGACGTTTCCGCTATCTCGTCAACGACCTGCTGATGAACCTCCCGGGTTTAGCACCGGTGTGCATCGGCATCAACAAGACCGGGCGTCAAGGGCGCGACTTCCCGCGCATGGTGGAGGCTGGCTTCAAGAGCGACAACCACATGCTCATGTTCCCCGCCGGCCTTAACAGCCGTAAGCAGAAGGACGGCTCAATCCACGATCTGCCGTGGAAGAAGACGTTCATCACGAAGAGCGTGGAGTGCCACCGCGACGTGGTGCCCATCTACTTCAGCGGACGCAACTCCGAACGCTTCTACCGCATAGCCAAGTTCAGCGACCGCTGGCTGCCGTTCAATCTCGCCATGATATTCCTCGTCGACGAGATGTACCGCAACGTAGGTAAACACTTCGACATATACATCGGCAAACCCATCCCATGGCAGACGTTCGACAAGAGCTGCACGCCGCAAGAGTGGGCGCAGTGGGTGCAGCAGGAGGCGTACAAGCTGAGCCCCTCCCAACCCTCCCCGTCGGGGAGGGCTTAGTTAGCCCGATTACCCAAGGCTTAGAAAGGCCTAAAGAGGCTTAGTTCGGCTTAAACGCTGCCAGAAGAAGGCTTAGTTCGAAACGCCGCCAGAAGCCCCCAAAAACAAAACAGAGAAAGCAAGAAAACAACAAACAATGGAAGAACCAATCATAGAACCCGTCAGCAAAGAGCTGCTCAGAAGCGAACTCACTCCCGAGCGTCAGCTCCGCATGACTAACAAGAGCAACAACGAGATATACATCATCACGGCACACAACGCGCCGAACGTGATGCGCGAGATAGGCCGTCTGCGCGAGATAGCATTCCGCGAGGCAGGCGGCGGCACCGGCAAGCCGATGGACATCGACGAGTTCGACACCTGCGCGAACTGCTACAAGCAGCTCATCGTGTGGAACCCCGAGGCAGAGGAGATCATCGGCGGCTACCGCTACATGCTCGGCACCGACTGGGAACTCGACGAGAACCGCCAGCCGAAGCTCGCCACAAGCCACATGTTCCACTTCTCCGAGAAGTTCATCAACGACTACATGCCCTACACCATCGAGTTGGGCCGCTCCTTCGTCACGCTCGAGTACCAGAGCACACGCCGCGGAGCGAAGAGCCTCTTCGCACTCGACAACCTGTGGGACGGACTCGGTGCGCTCACCGTCATCAAGCCCAACGTGAAGTACTTCTTCGGCAAGATGACCATGTACCCGTCGTACATACGCCGTGGCCGCGACATGATCCTCTACTTCCTCAAGAAGCACTTCGACGACAAGGACAACCTCATCATACCGCTCCACCCGCTGAAGATAGAGACCCCTGAGGAGGAGCTCGCAGCCTTGTTCTGCGAGGACGACTTCAAGAAGGACTACCTCATCCTCAACCGCGAGATACGTGCATTGGGCTACAACATCCCGCCACTCGTCAACGCCTACATGTCGCTCTCGCCCACCATGAAGCTCTTCGGCACCGCCATCAACTACGGCTTCGGCGACGTAGAGGAGACGGGCATACTCATCGCCGTCGACGAGATACTCGAAAACAAGCGCGTGCGCCACATCGACTCGTTCATAAAGGAGCACCCCGAAGCTCTCAAAATAACGAGCGGTGCCAACAACGTCATCTACAAAGAACGCCCATAGGAGGGTATGGCATCCTGCCATACCCACGCACCCCTCCACGCACTCCTCACACACCCCTCACGCACCCCTCACACACCTTCCACACACCCCTCACACACCTTTTTTCCCCACCCCCTCCGCATATTTTACCATCCGCATCGGTCGACGCAGACATCCGTATCGGTCGACGCAGACATCCGCAACGGTCGGCGCAGACATCCGCATCGGTCGACGCGGATGCCCCAACCTACCATATAGCAATGTATTTTTCGCCCTAATAATTTGCAAATTCCAAATTATTTTACTTTCTTTGCAACCGTCAAGAAGACACAAACAACCAAATACTAATATTTTTTAAAACTATTCTATTATGAAAACCCAAATTTTACCCCCCCCGATTGCTCGTCTTTTACTTGCAGTCTTGATGTGCCTGCCTATCTGTGGTAGCCATGCTTTTGCCCAAGAGGCAGAGTCGTATGCCGTGTTCGATGAATACAACGCAACGTTAACTTTCAAGCACGACACCAATAGACCCTTTAGAGCGTTTTCGCTGAATGAGGGCGAAGAGGACCCAGGGTGGTGTAACCTCAATGACATTGGATGGAATACAAATATCATCTGGAAAGTTATCTTCGATGCCTCATTTGCAAAAGCACGCCCAACGAGTTGCTACAGTTGGTTCAGTGGTTGCACAGACTTAACGACCATAGAGGGTATTGAATATCTGAACACAGAGAACGTGACAAACATGAGCGAAATGTTCAGTAACTGTCATAATCTCAAAACACTCGACCTATCAAGCTTCGACACTAAGAACGTGACGAATATGGGCGGCATATTCTATCGCTGTGAGGCTCTCACAACACTCGATGTATCAAACTTCGATACTAAGAATGTGACGAACATGTTCGGCATGTTCCATGGATGTTCTCTCACAACACTCGATGTATCAAACTTCGATACTAAGAATGTGACGAACATGAGTCGGATGTTCTGTGGATGTTCTGCTCTCACAACACTCGACATATCAAACTTCGACACACAGAACGTGACGGACATGAGCAACATGTTCTATGGCTGTGAGGCACTCATAACACTCGACCTTTCAAACTTCGACACTAAGAACGTGAAGGATATGAGCTACATGTTCTATTACTGCCCGGCTCTCACAACACTCGATGTCTCAAAATTCGACACACAAAACGTGACGAATATGGAGAGCATGTTCAGTAGTTGTTCCGCTCTCACAACACTCGACCTTTCAAGTTTCTACACTAAGAACGTGACGAACATGAGAAGCATGTTCTATTACTGCCCGGCTCTCACAACACTCGACCTTTCAAGTTTCAACACTAAGAGAGTGGAATACATGAACTCTATGTTCGGAGACTGTTATGCTCTCACAACGCTCGACCTTTCAAATTTCTACACACAGAACGTGACGAACATGAGCGAAATGTTCTATGGCTGCCATGCTCTAAAAACCATCTATGCAAGCGAAAAATTCGTGACAACAGCATGTGAGTTTTACCGTGATATGTTTGCAAGTTGCACTAACCTTGTTGGTGCCGTGCCTTACGACGAAAACAAGGTGGGTAAGGAAATGGCAAACTACACCACTGGTTACTTCACATATAAAGCTCCTACGGGTATTGATACGCCGACGGTGACAGACGACACGGCAGCGGAGTATTACGACCTGCAGGGCCGCTGTCTGAACGCACCACAAAAGGGTATGAACATCGTGAAGCGTGGCAAGAAAACAACAAAGGTGCTCGTGAAATAAACACCAGGGGGTGCAGCGGTCTCCGCTGCACCAACCAAACAATAATAAACAGATAAACGAAGCAACAACAACCGACAACGAAACGTCGGATGGACAAATAAAAAAGCATTGGCGCATATAGGCTCTCAAAAGAGAAACGAATTATGCACCAATGCTTTTTCTATTTTCATACTGGCTTAATCCACCGGACTGAAATTTTCCTTGCCAACTCCGCAAGGTGGACAAACCCAATCTTCTGGAAGATCTTCAAATGCTGTACCTGGCTCTATGCCATTCTCTGGGTCGCCAACAGCTGGGTCATACACCCAACCGCAGACATCACATACGTATTTCTTCATAGTCATATCGTTTTAATTGTTATCTGTTGCAAATATACACATTATACTTCAAACGACAAAGCGAAACGAGTAAAAGTTTTGTTAATTTATAATAATTACAACTCCGTGTGCTATCTGTGGGAGGCTCTTCTCTACAAGAAACTTCTGTGCGTTCCGTGGGTTCTGTGGGATATAGCTCTCCCACGGATTGCACTAATCAACACAGATGGTTGGTTGCATTAGTGGCTGCGTGGGTATGGCAGGATGCCATACCCTCCTACATCTGTGCAAATCCGTGATATCTGTGGGAGGCTCTTCTCTACAAGAAACTTCTGTGCGTTCCGTGGGTTCTGTGGGATATAGTTCTCCCACGGATTACACTGATCAACACAGATGGGTGGTTGCATTAATTCGCCCACGGAATTTACAGAACTCACAGAAGTTTGGTTGCGTTAGTGGCTGCGTGGGTATGGCAGGATGCCATACCCTCCTACATCTGTGTAAATCCGTGCTATCTGTGGGAGACCCTTCTCTGCAAGAAGCTTCTGTGGGTTCCGTGCGTTCTGTGGGAATACAGTTCTCCCACGGATTGCACTGATCAACACAGATGGTTGGTTGCGTTAGTTCGCCCACGGAATCCACAGAACTCACAGAAGTTTGGGTGCGTTAGTGGCTGCGTGGGTACGGCAGGATGCCATACCCTCCTACATCTGTGTAAATCCGTGCTATCTGTGGGAGACTTTTCTCTACAAGAAGCTTCTGTGCGTTCCGTGGATTCTGTGGGAATACAGTTCTCCCACGGATTGCACAGATCAACACAGATGGTTGGTTGCGTTAGTGGCTGCGTGGGTACGGCAGGATGCCATACCCTCCTACATCTGTGCGCATCCGTGATATCTGTGGGAGACCCTTCTCTGCAAGAAGTTTCTGTGCGTTCCGTGGGTTCTGTGGGATATAGCTCTCCCACGGATTGCACTGATCAACACAGATGGTTGGTTGCGTTAGTGGCTGCGTGGAGGGTGTGTCAAAACTAAAATATTTGGCAAATTGAATAGCAAACGGTTCTAATCGTAGGAGGCTACGGCATTCCT
>ENA-USZK01000570-USZK01000570.1-human-gut-metagenome-genome-assembly--contig:-NODE-570-length-19208-cov-10.118865_pt1 | contig 19208 bp, 14 predicted proteins | sample MGYA00250043_ERZ773534 | MGnify/ENA primary metagenome ERZ773534 (study PRJEB29103, sample SAMN06112056) | human gut metagenome | biome: human gut; feature: ankylosing spondylitis patient; material... | reverse complement strand
CAGATATAGATAAATCTGCCGAGGAGGTAGCCGAATCGTTCAAGGAGCGGTCGGCGTTGGTCATGCTTGCTTGTAAGTCCGCCTGCGACGGCTTGCATCATAAGTGCGGTAGGCTCGCAGGCAAGGTCTATGCCTGCTGTTTTTTCACGCTCTATTTTATTTTGCAATTCCATTGCGTTTTCAACGGCAGGGGCAAGATCCGGATAAAGGCAAGCCGCTTTCTTATAGGGCTTTTTGAAAAAAGGCAGAAGTGCAAATGCGGCAAGCTTGCCTTTTAGCCCTTTATCGGCTATATCGTCACGGAGCTTATGATATGTGAGTATCACGGCGGCTGAGGACGTATATTTAAGATTGCAGGTACACTTTGCGCACATGGTCTTTTTAAGAGGGTGTGCGATACAGCGTTGCTTTTCTGCGTCAAGCTTCACTCCCCTCACAGAGAGATCCATAAGGGAGAGAAATGCGAAATCGTAGCTAAGGGTAAAGCGTGTCACAAAGCCATAGCGCCTGCCCATATCCTTACAAAGTCCGCAGTAGACAGCTTTATAGATATCATATTCAAACATTCGCATATAGGGTTTGAAAGGGCGGACATATCCGAACATAGGCACTCCTTAGATTTTCGTTACTATACATTATAAAACACGATTGTGTATATCCCGTGAAATATATAACATTATACAACAATTTTAAGATAAAAGTCAATAATTTTTATGATAAAAATAAGGGTGGGGTAATGGAGGGATCGAAAAGACGGACGGGATAAAAAATAGTGCAAAATACAAAAGGGCGACCAAAGGCCGCCCCTACATCAGGTTTTTATAAACAAACGCTGGGATCAGGTCACAGCAAACTGTGAGTTATAGAGATCGGCATAGAAGCCGTTCTTTGCCATAAGCTCATCATGACTTCCCTGCTCTACTATGTGTCCCGAATCCATTACTATGATAGTATCTGCGTTCTTGATAGTAGAAAGTCTATGGGCGATTATAAAGCTCGTTCTGCCCTGCATCATTTTCTCAAAGGCACGCTGTACCAATATCTCCGTACGGGTATCTATAGACGATGTAGCTTCGTCCAGAATGAGCATTGGCGGCAGTGAGAGCATTACTCGTGCGATACAAAGAAGCTGTTTCTGTCCTGCGGAGATAGTGCTGTAGCTGTCTGAAATAACGGTATCATAGCCCTTTGGCAGACGCTTTATAAAGCCGTGACAATGGGCTGACTTGGCGGCGGCTATCATTTCTTCCTCGGTGGCGTCAGGCTTGCCGTAGCAGAGGTTCTCTCTTATGGTGCCTGTTTTCAGCCACGTTTCCTGCAAGACCATGCCGTACATACTTCTCATGGAGTCACGGGTACAATCCTTTATAGGCTCGCCGCTTATGCGTATCTCGCCGCTGTCGGTATCATAGAACCTCATAAGGAGGTTTATCATGGTGGTCTTGCCGCAGCCTGTTGGTCCTACGATAGCCGTACGCTGACCGCTCTTTACATGAAGGTTAAAATTCTCGATAAGCTTCACATCAGGCACATAGCTGAAGGACACGTTGTCAACGTCCAACGTACCATCAACGGAGGTAAGGACAGTAGCGTTAGGGCTGTCAGGTATCTCCTCTGTTTCGTCTATGACCTCAAAGACACGCTTTGCAGAAGCGAATGCACTTTGAAGCTCGGTGATAACTCCTGATATTTCATTGAAAGGCTTTGTATACTGATTTGCATAGGTGAGGAAACAGCTAAGGTTACCAACTGTAAAGCCAACGCCTTTTATTACGGAGAATGCGCCTACGATACCGACAGCCATGTAGACAAGGTTGTTTACGAAACGTGTACAAGGGTTGGTGAGTGAGGAGAAGAATGTGGCGTTAAGTCCCACCTTTTGAAGCTTGAGGTTCACTTCTTCAAACTGCTCCTCAGCTTCTTCCTGATAGCCGAATGCTGTTACTACCTTCTGATTGCCTGTCATTTCCTCAACAAGGCTGGTCATGTCGCCTCTTGCAACTGACTGCTGGTGGAAAAGCTTGAATGTGTTCTTGGCGATAAATCTTGCGACAAATAGGGAAAGCGGAGTGAGGATAACCACGATAAGGGTTATTTTCACGTTGATAGAGAGCATGAAGCCAAGTGTACCAAAAATTGTACATACACCTGTAAAGAGCTGTGAAAAGCCCATGAGAAGTCCGTCTGACACCTGCTCCAAGTCGGAGATTATACGGCTGATTATATCACCGTGAGGGTGGGAGTCGATATAAGAAAGGGGTAGCTTTTGGAGCTTAGCGAAAGCATCGTTTCGGATATCTCTTACCACGCAATAGGTTATCTTATTTGTACAAAGTGACATGAGCCACTGGGCAATGCCTGTTACGATGACTGTTACGCCAAGCTTGATGATGATATTGATAATTCCGTCAAAATCAACAAAGCCCATTTCTACGATAAGGTCAACAGCGTTACCAACGAGGATAGGAGCATAAAGGGTGGTGGCAACGGTTATGACTGCAAAGACCATGGACAGTATGAACAGCCACATATGCGGTTTTGCGTATTTGAGAAGCGGTCTGAGAGCTGAGGTATCAAGCTTGTTTTTTGTGCTTTGCTTAGCCATTTGCCTGTGCCTCCTTTTCTGAAAGCTGTGAAAGGCATATTTCTTTATATACCTCGCAGCCGTTATAAAGCTCTGAATGAGTGCCGATACCTGCTATTTTGCCATCGTCAAGGACGATTATCTTATCGGCGCTTTTTATAGATGAGATTCTCTGTGAAACTATGAAAACGGTCATGCCGCTTGTTTTTTCGTGGATAGCTTTTCTTAGTCTTGCATCTGTGGCAAGGTCAAGGGCGGAGGCTGAGTCATCGAGAATGAGTATCTCAGGATCACCAACCAATGCTCTTGCAATGGTAAGTCTTTGACGCTGACCGCCTGAGAGGTTTTTGCCCTCCTGCAAGATCATTTCGTCAAGCTTATCAGGCTTTTTCTCAACAAAGTCCTTAGCCTGAGCGATATCAAGAGCGTTCCAGATATCCTCGTCCGTGGCGTTTTTATCACGCCACTGCATATTGTGTCTTATAGTACCCTTAAAGAGGACGGCTTTCTGAGGAACAATGCCTATCATACCTCTGAGCTGTGAGAATGGGTACTCTTTTACGTCAACGCCGTCAACAAGGACTTCGCCCTGACGGACGTCATAAAATCTTGGTATAAGGTTGATAAGAGAGGTCTTACCTGAGCCTGTACCGCCAATTATACCGATAGTTTCGCCTTTCATGGCTTTGAAGCTTATATCCGAAAGAGAGTCGGCTTCGGCTGATGCGTACGAGAAGAAACAGTTTCTAAACTCTACGCATGGGGCATTACCGTCAGTTGCGACAGGCTTATTATCCTTATCGGATACACTTGGCTCCACAGCGAAAACGTCATTTATTCTGATAGCGGAAGCCTGCATTTTGGTGATATTTGTAACGAGTATCGCCATAGCAAGGAGTGCTAAGAGTATCTGGTTCATATAGTTTACAAGGGCTATCACTTCGCCCTGTGAGATAAAGCCTGTATAAACCGCTTTGCCGCCAAACCAAATGATAGCGATGATAGCGAAGTTTACGATAACATAGGTGGCAGGGTTCATAAGGGCGGAAATTCTTCCTGCGATAATCTGCTGGCGTTTGAGCTCTTCGGTATTATCAGCGAACTCTTTTTCCTCGTCTTTCTGACGTGAAAAGGCTCTGATAACTCTTGCGCCTGTGAGAGTTTCGCTTGTCATAAGGTTAGTTTTATCCAGCTTTTTCTGGATATTCTTATACTGCGGTATAGTGATGTGCATTATAAGATAGATGACATAAGCAAGGCAAGGGGCGATTATCAGGAAGATAAGGGTAAGCTTCACTGAGATAGAGAATGCCATTATGATTGAGCCTAAAACGATAAAAGGCGAACGAAGAAACAGACGAAGGAGGATATTCACGCCCTGCTGAGCGGTATTGATATCCGCTGTCATTCTTGTGACGAGGGTATGACTTCCAACGCTGTCTATTTCCGCATAGGACAGTGAATTGATATGCTTGAAAAGATCACGTCGGAGGGCTGTTCCAAAGCCCAGTGACGCTTTTGCGGCAAAATACTGAGCAGTCAACGAACAAGCCAGACCGCAGAAGGCGAGGAGGACAAGCACACCACCCATTTTATAGATATAGGGCTTATCTTGATTTTTTATACCCACGTCAATGATATTAGCCATAACAAGCGGCACTGCAAGCTCGAAGCAGGCTTCGATAAGCTTGAACAGCGGACCGATTATGCTTTCTTTTTTATAGTTTTTCAGATACCTAAAAAGCTTCAGCATTTTTCTATCTCCCAACTAAATAAAATCATATAAATTTTATTATATCATATGTTTTTGTACATTTGTAGACGAATAAGTTAATTCTTTAAAAAAGTGGGGGATAATGCAGGGGCAAAAAGGTCGCCCGTCTTTATACGCCGGCATAGTTTGTGAAAATTCAAGCCTCGCACCTCCGAGCGGGACGCCGAGGGCGTCGTCCCCTACAATAATCATCGCCGCAGGCGATACCTTCATTCCTCATTCCTCACTCCTCACTCCTCATTCCTCACTTCTAACAAAAAGGGGGTTGACAAAAGGGTGAAAGTGTGCTATAGTCATATCAATAGGTTTAAATGCTATGACGGAAATAAGTAGCCTTTTGCGAAATTTCAGAGAGCTTTCGGTCGGTGCGAGAAAGCATTTCTACAAAGTGTGAATACATTCCTGAGCTGTTCGCTGAGAAAGCTTTTGCGTAAGGCGAAACGGTTTGCACACGTTACAGTGCTATGGCTTCGCTTTCTGCTGAGCCTGTAAGGTCGGGAGTTTCCCGATAAACTGAGGTGGTACCACGATAATTCGTCCTCTGACAGATTTTCTGTCAGGGGATTTTTTATTTATGTACCGCAAAAAAATAATACGGAGGTATGAAAAATGACAGTATTTGAAGAACTGAAAAGAAGAGGTCTTCTCGCTCAGCTCACTGACGAGGAGGAAATAAAGGAGCTTATCAACGCTGGTAAGGCTACTTTCTACATTGGTTTTGACCCAACTGCTGATTCTCTACACGTTGGTCACTTTATGGCACTTTGCCTTATGAAACGTTTGCAAATGGCAGGCAACAAGCCTATCGCTCTGCTGGGCGGCGGAACAGGCATGATAGGCGACCCTTCGGGCAAGTCTGACATGAGAAAGATGCTCACAAAGGAAACTATCGAGCACAACGTTGCTTGCTTTAAAAAGCAGATGAGCCGTTTCATTGATTTCTCTGACGGCAAGGCTCTTGTGGTAAACAACGCTGACTGGCTCATGGACCTTAACTACATCGACGTGCTTCGTGACGTTGGCGCTTGCTTCTCTGTAAACAAGATGCTTACATTCGAGTGCTACAAGCAGAGAATGGAAAGAGGTCTTACTTTCCTTGAGTTCAACTACATGATAATGCAGTCATACGATTTCTACAGACTTTTCCAGGATTACGGCTGTAATATGCAGTTCGGCGGTGACGATCAGTGGGCTAATATGCTGGGCGGCACTGAGCTTATCAGAAAGAAGCTTGGCAAGGACGCTTATGCAATGACTATCACTCTCCTGCTCAACTCCGAGGGCAAGAAAATGGGCAAGACAGAAAAGGGCGCTGTATGGCTCGACCCTGAAAAAACTTCTCCATACGAGTTCTATCAGTACTGGAGAAACGTTGGCGACGCTGATGTTATCAAGTGCCTGAAGATGCTCACATTCGTTCCTATCGAGGAGATAGAGGAAATGGAGAAACACATGGAGGGTGCTGAATACAACAAGGCTAAGGAGCTTTTGGCTTACGAGCTGACAAAGCTTGTTCACGGCAAAGAAGAGGCTGACAAGGCTGACGCTGCGGCAAAGGCTATTTTTGCAGGCGGTGGAAACAGTGACGATATGCCTAGCACGACTATTGCGGCGGCTGATCTTACTGACGGCAAGATAGGTATTCTTACGCTTCTCGTTAAGTGCGGTCTTTGCCCTTCAAATGGCGAGGCAAGACGTCTTGTTACTCAGAACGGTATTGCAGTGAATGGCGAGAAATTCACTGACCCTAAGGGTCTTGTTGATCTCTCTGAGCCTGTTGTTATCAAAAAGGGTAAGAAGATCTTCCACAAGGCTATTGCGGAATAATATAGTGCAAAATAATTTCCACGGGTGGACAGAAGTTCACCCGTTTTTTGTATACAAATATATGGTATTTTGCAATATTCATAAACATTCACACAAAATACATATAAGGTTTAGCTATATTTAAAGTTATTCATATATACTTTTAATCAAAGGAAAGTTTACACGAAGCATACGAAAAAATCACGAAAAGAGGCGTGGATATGAATGGCAATCAGGAAGTGTTCAGACGGATAGAGAAAAAATATATCGTTGATGAACCGACTTATGAAAAGCTTATAAAAAAGCTCGATGGGCATTTTGTCAAAGACAGATATTACAAAAGTACTATCTGCAACATATATTATGACACACCAAGTCATCAGCTTGTGAGAAACTCCATTGAAAAGCCTGTTTACAAGGAAAAGCTGAGAGTGAGGAGCTACGGCGTACCTAATGATGAAGACATGGTTTTTGTGGAGCTTAAAAAGAAATACAAGGGTGTGGTCTACAAGAGGCGTATTGAAATGACCCTTGCACAGACCCGTGATTTCTTTGCAGGCAAAGATGTACCTCATGATAATCCGCAGATAGAGAACGAGCTGAAATATTTTCTCAAATTCTATGAGGGCATTGCTCCTGCTATGTATCTTAGCTATGACAGGCTTGCTTACTGCGGTGCGGAAGACCCGTCCCTTAGGCTGACCTTTGACACGCACATTCTTTACCGTGAGGAGCAAAAGGAGCTTGACAATGGCATTTGGGGCAAAGAGCTTCTGCCTGCTGGCATGAGGGTAATGGAGATAAAGATACCGAACGCTATGCCACTTTGGTTATCGGCTATACTTGATGAACTGGAGATATATCCTGCGTCATTCTCAAAATACGGAACTGCATATCTTAACGAGTTTTCTGAAAAAATACATAAAGGTAAGGTGATAAGCTGTGCTTAATTCAACTACTCTTGCGGCTACTACTGTGACCACCACTGAAACGACCGTGGCGGCGATAACTACAAACGAATTTATTTTCTGCACTGCGGCTTCGTTGGTGCTTGGTCTTATAATAGCGTTTGCTTTCAACTTCAGGCAGAAAAAGACAAAAAGCTTTATGATGACGCTTGCTTTGCTGCCTGTGATAGTGCAAGTAGTGATAATGCTTGTAAACGGAAACATCGGTACTGGCGTGGCTGTTATGGGTGCATTCAGCTTGGTAAGATTCCGTTCTGTACCGGGAAGTGCCATGGACATATGCGCTATCTTCCTTTCAATGGCGGTGGGTCTTGCAACGGGCACGAACCACCTTGCGTTGGCTCTTATGCTTGCTGTGTGCGTGAGCCTGCTGAACATTATTTACACGCTTCTGCCTATTGGCAAAAAGAAGTCGGGTCACAAGGAGCTTAGTATCACTATCCCTGAAAGCCTTGATTACACCGAGGTATTTGACGATATATTTGAAAAGTATCTTTCAGAATGTGAGCTTGTTTCGGTAAAGACCACAAATATGGGAAGTCTTTTCAAGCTGAAATATCGCATAGAGCTAAAGGGTGATGCTAATGAAAAGAAGCTTATTGACGAACTTAGATGCAGAAACGGCAACCTTGAGATAATGTGTGCAGTGGCAGCAGACATTGAGGAACAATCATTCTGACAAACTAACAAAAGTATCCATAAGCAAAACCGCACAAGGCTAAAGCGGTCTTGTGCGGCTTTTTTCAACCTTTTTTACCATACAAGGGGGTATTTTTCATGAAAATTTCGGACACTAAAAAGCTGGCAGCTATCACAGCGGCGTTTTTTATCACGGTAGCGGCTTTTTCAGGCTGTTCAGAGAGTGCAAATTCTTCACAGACCACAAGCAGTGTTTCTCAGGCGGCAAAGTCTGACATTGACGCAAGCATTGCGGCAGAGGACATTGACGTTGGATATGACGAGGAAAGCTCAGTAGGGATCAGATTTGCTGATGGCAGTGCGGCTATAGACGGTGAGGGTGCGACCTCAGAAGGGGAAACTGTTACCATTTCGCAGGCAGGCACTTACATTCTTTCAGGCACGGCGACCAACGGCAGGATAATCGTTTCAGCGGACAAGACGGCTGAAATAAAGCTTATTTTCAATGGAGTTGACATAACTTGTGCTGACAACGCTCCCCTGCTTGTGAGCGAAGCTAAAAAAGTTTATATCGTGCTGGAGGACGGCACAGAGAACGTTTTGACGGACAGTGCAAGCTACTCTTTGGGAGAAGATGACAGCAACACAGACGGTGCTATTTTCTCCAAAGCCGACCTTACTATAAACGGCAGCGGTACACTTACTGTGAATGCAAACTACAAGCACGGCATAGTTTCAAAGGACGATCTTGTTATCACTGACGGCAATATCAATGTGACCTCGGCTTCAACCGCTATGGAGGGCAAGGACAGCATTAAGATATCTGGTGGGAAATTCAACATTTCCGCAGGCACGAACGGCATAAAATCCACTAACACAGAGGCTTCTGACAAAGGCTTTATAAGCGTAACAGGCGGTAGCTTTACGTTGGTCGCAAACAATGACGCATTCGAGGCGGAAACTGTGCTTTCTATCGAGGGCGGAAGCTTTGACATCACCACAGGCGGTGGAAGTGCAAACGCTTCTATGAAGTCTGACGGCACACCAAACAGCGATTGGCATAACAACATGGGCAACGGTGGTGGTGGTCCGAACGGCGGAATGGGCAGACCTGACGATAACGGAAACGGCATGGGAGGCGAACCGCCTGCAATGCCTACGGCTGACAACACAGGGCTGACTATCGAGGCTGCGGCTAACGTCGCTACAGACAGTGACAGCACATCAACATCTGCAAAGGCTTTAAAAGCAGGCAGCGAGGTGAACATACGCGGCGGTGAATTTAAGATAGACTCGGCAGATGATTCTGTACACAGCAATGGAAACATTGTGGTAACAGGAGGAAATATTTCTGCGGCGTCAGGTGATGACGGTATGCACGCTAGCGGAAACCTGACCATATCCGAGGGAACTATCGACATCACTAAGAGCTACGAGGGTATCGAGGGATCTATCGTGACAATAGACGGCGGCACCATATCAGTAACAGCAAGCGATGACGGAATAAACTGCGCAGGCGGAAGCGATACTGGATCAACAGACAGAATGGGCGCTGACCAATTCTCGGCACAAGAAGGCGTTGAGCTTAACATTAACGGAGGAACTATAAACATTGACGCTGACGGCGACGGACTTGACTCAAACGGCAACTTCACAATGGCAGGCGGTACAGTTTACGTTTGCGGACCTACTAACGGTGGCAACGGCGCACTTGACTACAACGGCACTGCAACTGTAACAGGAGGAACGCTCATCGCCTGTGGTGCAGTTGGAATGGAAGAAGGCTTTGGTGACAACTCCACACAATACAGTGTTCTGCACGATCTTGGTTCGACAGTTTCAGCAAACGAAAAACTGACTATCACTGACAGTGACGGCAAGGAGATCTTAAGCTTTACCCCTACAAAGACTTGGCAGAGCGTTGTATTCACAAGCGCTGACCTAAAGGAAGGCGAAACCTACACCATTACGGCAGGGTCGCAGTCGGAAACCGTGACTATTGACGGCATTGTTACTTCTAATTCCAAGGGAATGAGCTTTGGCAGAGGTCATGGCGGAGGACGTGGTTTCTGATATGAACGACAAAAGGACGAACTTGGGGTTCGTCCTTTTTTATTTGGCTGATTTATCGTTCATAGTATGCGGGACGTCGTATTTTTGCAAAGCAAAAATTGCGCTGCTCCCCTACATTTGTGTAATATAAATAGTAGGGACTAACAGTGTTTACCCATATTTGCTCACCTTTGTTGTATCCATACGCAAAAAAAGACCGCCTCATGATGAAGCGGTCTTTAGTAAGCAATTTAGTTTTGGCTGTGCAGATTATGCAAGCTCAGCAAAGTACTTGATTGTTCTTACCATCTGTGATGTGTAAGAGTTCTCGTTGTCATACCAAGAAACTACCTGTACCTCATAGAGGTCATCAGCGATCTTAGATACCATTGTCTGAGTAGCATCGAAGAGTGAACCAAATCTCATGCCGATAACGTCAGAAGAAACGATTGGATCCTCGTTGTAGCCAAATGACTCAGAAGATGCAGCCTTCATAGCAGCGTTGATGCCTTCAACTGTTACGTCAGCACCCTTTACAACTGCTGTAAGGATTGTTGTTGAACCAGTTGGAACTGGAACTCTCTGTGCAGAACCGATGAGCTTGCCGTTAAGCTCTGGGATAACAAGACCGATAGCCTTTGCAGCACCTGTTGAGTTAGGAACGATGTTTGCAGCACCAGCTCTTGCTCTTCTCAGGTCACCCTTTCTGTGAGGACCGTCAAGGATCATCTGGTCGCCTGTGTAAGCATGGATAGTGCTCATGATACCGCTCTGGATAGGAGCATACTTGTTAAGAGCATTAGCCATAGGAGCAAGACAGTTTGTTGTGCAAGATGCAGCTGAAATGATTGTATCGTCAGCTGTAAGTGTCTTCTCGTTTACTGAGAATACGATCGTCTTAAGATCGCTGCCTGCAGGAGCTGAGATAACTACCTTCTTAGCACCAGCATCGAGGTGAGCCTGGCTCTTAGCCTTTGATGTATAGAAGCCTGTGCACTCGAGAACTACGTCTACACCAAGCTTGCCCCAAGGACAATCCTTAGCGTCCTTTTCTGCATAAATCTGAAGAGTCTTGCCGTCAACAGTGATAGTATTAGCCTCATCATCAGCTGATACTGTGTGAAGGTTCTCACCGATCTTACCACAGTAACCGCCCTGAGCTGTATCATACTTAAGAAGATCAGCGAGCATTGAAGGCTTTGTCAGGTCGTTGATTGCAACTACCTCGTAGCCCTCTGCGCCAAACATCTGTCTGAATGCAAGACGTCCAATACGTCCAAAACCATTAATTGCGACTTTAACTGCCATAATTAATTTACCTCCTAAAAATTTTTCTGTACTTATTATACTACATTTTTCTATACATTGCAAGTGTTTTTACAAAAAACTTAGAACTTTTTTTCTTTAAGGCAATACCGCAAAGCCACCTGCGTCCTGATCCGTCAAAGCACTGCTAAATTCTTTAAAATGTGATCAAATATTGATGATTTTTTATTGACTACCCCGACAGTTTAGGTTATAATATTTACATGAGATCTTTATGAAAGGCAGGCTAACAAAGTGGAACTGACATCTTCTGTGAAAGAGATATACGCTCAGTCTGAGGAAAACATTATCCTCACTGACGCTGAACTTAATGTCATTTGGAAAAATCATGGCGATCTGCCTGATGTTATAGATATTTCTGCTTTATGCGATACTCCGGAAAACGCTTTCATTCTGCCTGTTGAAAAGACAGCTACCTTTGAATATAAGGGCAGGTTTGCAGACTCGGCGGCAATGCGGTTTGAACCACTGAGAGATAATGGCATTATAACGAATTATCTCATACACTATTACTCCTGCACGGACATAGAACGTCTTTCGGACAAGTCTGGATATTTACGCTTCAAATCGAATTTTCTCGGCAACATAAGGATGGAGCTTTCTAAAATGTTAGCGATGCTTGACAGCCAAAAGAAATCCTTCTCTTCAAAAGCCGGCACTGAATATGAGCATTTTGACCATGAGGCGAGGCTTCGTATACTGAAGACATTTTCCGCAACGGTGAACATGACAGAACTTGCAAAATATTTCAGCGGCAATTTCACAACTGAATATCAGAGCCTGTCAGACATATGCGGTGAGGTATGCGACGAAGAAGGCAATTTGCTTGAGGAGGACGGCTGTATTTTCAGATACTCCATTGACCCGTGCATTTATTTTGAAACAAACAAAAGCCTTATAAAAAATGTGCTTGTAAATCTGCTTGTGAACGCATATATGTACAATGACAAGGAACAACGGCAGGTGGAGCTTATCCTAAAAACCGAGGACGACAGGATAATACTGTCAGTAAGTGATAACGGCAACGGCATGACAGACGATGTATGGCAGGCGGCTATCACGCCCTTTGGCACATTCCAGAAATACAGTAGCAGCGAAGCGTTGGGGCTTGCACTGGCAAAATGCTTTTGCGACCGTTTTGACGGTGAGCTGAGTTATCGCAGCGAGATCGGCAAAGGCACTTGTGTGACCATGAGTTTCCCATGTGACAGCCGTGGTTTGCCGAAAGAGTTCCATGTGAGTAGAATGCCACCCATACCGAACCCATACGGCAGTACCTACTGCATAATGGCTAAAGGACTTGACCCGCTGAAATAGGGTTTGGGCAATATACAGAGCAAGTGAATAAATGGGATACAAAAAAGGCAGTGCCGATTTTCTCGGTACTGCCTTGATTATTTTATGAAAATTAGTCCTTGATGATAGACTTACCTGTCATTTCCTTTGGCTGCTCCAGACCCATGAGTTTGAGCATTGTTGGTGAAAGGTCAGCAAGAACGCCGCCCTCTCTGATAAGAACATTGCCTGCGCCTGCGATAATAAGAGGTACAAGGTTGGTTGTGTGGGCTGTGAATGGAGAGCCGTCCTCTTCCATCATCTTATCTGCGTTGCCATGGTCTGCTGTGATAAGTGCTATACCGCCCTTTGCAAGAACTGCGTCAACCGTTTTGCCTACGCACTCGTCAACTGCTTCTACTGCTGCTACGGCTGCGTCGAACACGCCTGTGTGACCTACCATATCGCAGTTTGCATAGTTGAGGATAATTGCGTCATACTTGTCAGACTCTATTCTCTTGAGAACTTCGTCGCAAACAAGATATGCGCTCATTTCAGGCTGGAGGTCATAAGTTGCTACCTTTGGTGAATTGATGAGTGCTCTGTCCTCGTTCTCAAAAGGAGCTTCTACGCCGCCGTTGAAGAAGAATGTAACGTGAGCATACTTCTCTGTTTCAGCGATTCTAAGCTGTGAAAGACCCTTCTTTGCGATATACTCGCCGAAAGTATTTTCAAGGCTTGCTGGCTTGAATGCAACGTCAACGTTTGGCATTGTTGCGTCATACTGTGTCATGCAGACATAGTAAAGTGGGAATCTGCCGTTTCTTCTTTCAAAGCCTGTGAAGTCGTCATCAACGAGAGTTCTTGTTATCTCTCTTGCTCTGTCAGGACGGAAGTTGAAGAAGATAACGCTGTCGTTTGCGGATATCTTGCCGTTCTCATCGATAACTGTAGGAACAACGAACTCGTCTGTAACGTCATCGGCATAGGAAGCCTTGATAGCGTCAACTGCGTTATCAGCCTTATTGCCCTCGCCGTATACCATTGCGTCATAAGCCTTGCCTACACGCTCCCAACGGTTATCTCTGTCCATTGCATAGTAACGTCCCATTACTGTTGCTATCTTGCCGACACCAATTTCCTTGAGCTTTTCTTCAAGCTCAGCTACGAAGTCAACTCCGCTTGTAGGAGGAACATCTCTGCCGTCCATGAAGCAATGAACGTATACCTTTGTAAGACCTGCTTTCTTAGCAAGCTCCAAAAGACCATAGAGGTGTGAATTATGTGAGTGAACGCCACCGTTTGAAAGAAGTCCGAACAGGTGGAGTGCGCTGTCATTCTTCTTGCAGTTCTCAACGGCTGCTGTGAAAGCTTCGTTTGAGAAGAATTCGCCGTCCTTGATAGACTTTGTGATCCTTGTAAGTTCCTGATAAACTATTCTTCCTGCACCGATATTTGTATGGCCTACCTCTGAGTTACCCATTTGTCCCTCAGGAAGTCCAACGTCCATTCCGCTTGCACCGATAAGAGTGTGCGGATAGTGGGCAAGAAGTCTGTCGATATTAGGTGTTTTGGCAGCTCTGATAGCGTTGCCGTAATCCTTGTGATTATAGCCGAAGCCGTCCATAATGATAAGTGCTATGGGTTTCTTTGACATAATTTTTTATCCTTTCAGAAAAATCGCAGGGGCAGCCGCAGCCGTCCCTGCGGAACGTTTTTAGTTTTGCTGTGTTATATTATTAGCCCTCAACAGCTGCCTGAACGATAGTGTTGAAGTCAGCAGTCTTCAGTGATGCACCGCCGATAAGACCGCCGTCTACGTTCTCCTTAGAAAGAAGTTCTGCACAGTTTTTAGCGTTCATTGATCCGCCGTACTGGATAGTTACTGCCTCAGCTGTTGCCTCGTCATAGATCTTAGCAAGTGTAGCTCTGATGAATGCACAAACTTCCTCTGCCTGATCTGCTGTAGCTGTCTTGCCTGTGCCGATAGCCCAAACTGGCTCGTAAGCGATAACAGACTTCTTAACGTCCTCAGCTGATATGCCGAAGAAATCAAGCTTTACCTGTCTTGCGATAACTTCCTCTGTGATATTGCACTCACGCTCCCAGAGAAGTTCGCCAACGCAAACGATAGGCTTGAGGCCTGCTGCGAGAGCTGCCTTTGTTCTCTTGTTTACTGTTTCGTCTGTTTCGCCGAAATACTGTCTTCTCTCTGAGTGACCGATAACAACGTACTCAACGCCAAGCTCAACGAGCATATCTGCTGAGATCTCGCCTGTGAAAGCACCGCTCTTCTCAAAGTGAACGTTCTCTGCGCCGATCTTTACGTTTGAACCTGCTGTTGCGTTGATAGCAGTTTCAAGGTTTGTGAAAGGTACGCAAGCGATAACTTCTACCTTGCCCTCAGCGTTTGCAACAAGTGGCTTGATAGCTTCGAGAAGCTCCTTAGCCTCAGGTCTTGTCTTGTTCATTTTCCAGTTTCCTGCAATAATTGCTTTTCTTACAGCTTTTTTCATGATAAAAAACTCCTTTATTTTTTATAGGGAACAGAAAAAACTGCTCCTGCTAGTTTTCCAAGTCTATTATACAACATTCACTCGTATTTGTCAACTAATTAACAAAGGCTTGAACTTATTTTATCTGTTTATTACAGCTTATCTATAAGCATAACGACACCGAAAACGCCAAGCAGGACACCGATAGCGATAGCCGCATAACCGAACGGTGTCTTTTCCTCTTTCTGCTCTGCTTCCTTTTCTTCCTCGGTGACTTCCACCTTTGATTTTTCGTCGTCAAGATAAAACTCCTGCGGATTCTCAGGATTATACTTTATATCGATCATATCCCCTTTATTATAACCGTTGTCTGTAACTATCTGGGTATACTTTTCTCCGTTCACAGTATAACCTATTTTCCATTCAACAAAGACCTGATCTTCACCGCCGCTAAAAGACGGCATTGTTGTTTTTACCTTCTGCAAAGCCTTTGCCTGCATTGGCTCATAATGGTCTTCTTCGGGAATATTCTGTTCTTGATCCGGGAAAAACCGATAGCCTTTAAGCGCCTTGATACCGAAATATATCAGCCCTATTCCTGTAAGGAACAGAATTATCCCTCCGATTCCCTGCCAGCCAAGGTTAACGCCTGCCAAAACACTGACCTTGAAATTTTCAGCTAAAAGCATTAATTCGTTCATTCCGTCACCTCGTTTCTTTCAGAGGAATCGGGCGAGATAATGACAATATGTCCGCTTTCCGACCCGCTGTCCTCGAAGGTTTTCATATTAAAAGTATGTATGAAAGTCATTATAGAGATTACAGCAAACACCGCTGCAAAAGCTCCGAAAAAAATTCTCATGCTTATCCCGTAAACAAATTCGCCGCGGCATTCATTTTCAATTTCGGCGATACCGTCTGCATAATCCGAAAGGTAAAAATCGTCGGGATCATTCTCACCATAACATATATTTACATAGCCGTCGTTAAGAATGTTTTCGATAAATTTGCGGTAAACTATGCCGCTTTGATCTGTATATTCGATTTCAAGCTGGTTTACATAGGAAGTATACGCTCCCCTGCTTTCGGAAAAATCCTCATATTCGGATCTGCTTTCCCCTACTACCTTAGCAAACGTTTTAACATATTTACTGCAATCATCGGAACTTTCTGAATTTCCGTAACGCTTACAGCCGATCTTTACAAATCCAACTGCCGCCAGTGCCGACGCAACAGCCAATATACAGGCAAAAACAAATGCCGCAGTAATACTGCTTTGTGAATAGTATACTGTCAAAACCAAAGGTTCACGGTAAATCATTGATACCCCCATAATTAAAAAGGGGCAGGCAAATGACTGCCTGCCCCAGCTTTTAAGTCGAGCAAATATATAAATTACTTGTCGGCAATAACGTCGATACCCGGAAGAACCTTGCCCTCGAGGTATTCAAGTGAAGCTCCGCCGCCTGTTGAGATGTGTGACATCTTGTCAGCGAAACCGAGCTGGATAACTGCTGCTGCTGAGTCGCCGCCGCCGATGATAGTTGTAGCGTCTGTTTCAGCAAGTGCCTTTGCAACTGCGATAGTACCTGCTGCAAGTGTTGGGTTCTCGAATACGCCCATAGGACCGTTCCAAACAACTGTCTTTGCGGACTTAACAGCCTCGCCGAAGAGTTCCTGTGTCTTTGTGCCGATATCAAGGCCTTCCTTGTCAGCTGGGATCTTATCAGAATCAACAACTTCTACGTCGATAGGAGCGTCGATAGGATCAGGGAAACCTGCTGCAACTGTTGTGTCGATAGGGAGAAGAAGCTTCTTGCCGAGCTTTTCAGCCTTTGCCATCATTTCCTTGCAGTAGTCGATCTTTGTATCGTCAACGAGGGAAAGACCAACTTCCTTGCCCTGTGCCTTGAGGAATGTATATGCCATACCGCCGCCGATGATAAGTGTATCGCACTTCTCGAGGAGGTTTGAGATAACGTTGAGCTTATCTGCTACCTTTGCGCCGCCGAGAATAGCAACGAATGGTCTAACAGGTGTTTCAACTGCATTTCCGAGATAGTTGATCTCTTTCTGCATGAGGTAACCAACTGCTGTTTCCTTAACGAACTTTGTAACGCCAGCTGTAGAAGCATGAGCTCTGTGAGCTGAACCGAAAGCGTCCATTACGAATACTTCATCGTCAACGAGGTCTGCCAGTTCCTTAGCGAAAGCTTCGCCGTTCTTTGTTTCCTCTGCGCCTCTGAATCTTGTGTTCTCAAGAACAACGATATCGCCGTCAGCCATTTCAGCAACTGCCTTCTTAGCGTTGTCGCCAACTACTGTATCGTCAGCAGCGAATGTTACCTTTGTTTCAGGAAGAAGCTCTGCAAGTCTTGCAGCAGCAGGAGCAAGTGAGAACTTAGCCTCTGGGCCGTTCTTTGGCTTGCCAAGATGTGAACACAGAACTACCTTGCCGCCGTCAGCTACCAGCTTCTTGATAGTTGGGAGAGCAGCTGTTATTCTGTTATCGTTTGTAATAACGCCGTCCTTAAGAGGAACGTTAAAGTCAACTCTTACGAGTACCTTTTTGCCCTTTACATTAATGTCATCAACAGTAACTTTGTTTAAACCTGCCATTTTAAAGACACCTCTCAATTTAATTTTTTAATTCACGTTGTTAAAAAACTAACAACCTTACCTTTATTATATAACATACCGTCATAAAAATCAAGTATTTTTTTATAATTTTTACCCTGATTTTATAACTTTAGGCTTTTAAAGTGCGTCCACCCTTATCTCTCCGTTGTCAGCGGATATTGCCACGGCGGACACCGCTCCCTCGCCCTTGTCTATAAGCAGTTCGGCTATCTTATCCTCAACCTCGTTTCTTATGACACGGCGGATATCTCTTGCACCAAGCTTCTGACCGTATGCCTTATGTGCGATAGTTTTCAGAGCTTCATCTGTATATCTCAAGCTGATATGTTTCTCCTCCAGCGGCGACTTCATCTCGTCCAGCATAAGACCTGCTATGCCTGCGTAATTCTCCTCTGTGAGCGGATTGAACACAACTATCTCGTCTATTCTTCCAAGAAACTCAGGTCTCAGGAAATCTCTCAGTGCTTTCATTGCTTTATCCTTGGCGATATCACTGTCGGTCTTATTGAAGCCCACACCTGTATCTCTATCAGTCGAACCTGCGTTTGATGTCATGACGATAACTGTGTTCTCAAATGAAACACTTCTGCCCTGCGAATCGTTGATACGTCCCTCGTCAAGTATCTGGAGGAGTATGTTCATAACGTCAGGGTGAGCCTTTTCTATCTCGTCAAAAAGTACCACTGAATATGGTCTGCGGCGCACCTTTTCGGTAAGCTGACCTGCTTCATCAAAGCCTACATATCCCGGAGGTGAGCCGATAAGCTTTGATACTGAGTGCTTCTCCATATACTCGGTCATGTCAACTCTGATAAGCGGCTCGGTGGCGTCAAAAAGCTCTTCTCCAAGGACTTTCACAAGCTCTGTTTTTCCAACGCCTGTTGGGCCGACGAAAATAAATGAAGCCGGTCTGCGACGTTTTGAAAGCTGAACCCTTGTACGCTTTATTGCCTTTGCGACCTTATCAACGGCTTCGTCCTGGCCGATAACACGCTTTGAAAGGGCTTCTTTCAGATGCTTTATCTTGTCATACTCGGTCTGAGCTATTTTATTGGCAGGGATACCTGTCCAAAGCTCTATTACCTTTGAGATATCTTCCTCTGTGACCTGAACGTTTTTAAGAGTTTCTTCCACCTCTTTGAGTCTGTTCTGTATCCTGAGTATCTCGCCCTTTTCCTTTGCGATTATCTCATAGTCAGGGTCTGACTTCTGCTCGTAATCCTCAACGAGCTTTTCATGCTTTTTAAGCTCCTCGTTAAGTGCGTTGAACTCCTCTATTTCAGGTGTTCTTATACTTGTGCAGGCGCAGGCTTCGTCAAGAAGATCTATCGCCTTGTCAGGGAGAAATCTGTCGTTGATATATCTTTCAGAAAGCACTGCACACTCTCTGAGCATATCGTCTGATATCTTTACTCTATGGAAATTCTCGTAATACTGCTTTATGCCTTTGAGGACTGTGATTGTGTCCTCAACTGTCGGCTCGGAAACTGTTACAGGCTGGAAACGTCTTTCAAGTGCGGAATCCTTTTCGATATACTTTCTGTACTCCTTGAAAGTCGTTGCGCCTATTACCTGTATCTCGCCTCTTGAAAGTGACGGCTTCAGGATATTTGCGGCGTTCATTGTTCCCTCGTTATCGCCTGTGCCAA
>ENA-USZK01000566-USZK01000566.1-human-gut-metagenome-genome-assembly--contig:-NODE-566-length-19258-cov-5.276419_pt1 | contig 19258 bp, 32 predicted proteins | sample MGYA00250043_ERZ773534 | MGnify/ENA primary metagenome ERZ773534 (study PRJEB29103, sample SAMN06112056) | human gut metagenome | biome: human gut; feature: ankylosing spondylitis patient; material... | reverse complement strand
AGATATATAATATATATAAATATATATATACCCACTGCCCAATCTACATTTCAAATCTATTTTTTTAAATTATAATGTTAAATATTATATTGTTAATATTATATAATGTTATGTGTCCAAATTTTGGACTTTTTCATGCCACAAGAGTCCAGATTTTGGACTTTTTTGTTTTTGGTAGTCCAAATTTTGGACTTTTTTAAAAAGAGTCCAATAAATGGACTTTTTCCTCTTGACAAATAAAAACTTCCGTGTTATGATTACACTACAAAATTAAAGTCACAGAATAGGAGGTGTCTAATGGAAGTAACAATCAATAAAGCACAAGCCGACCAGGATAATCCCTATTTCATTGTAAATCTTGCCGCCAATCAAGAGGCACTTAAAACTTTGAGCAAATCAGCATATTCTCTTTATATGTACTTCATGCAGAATCGAAATGGTTTCACATTAAAACTGCATCGTAGTCATGCCGTAAGTACTGCACACATATCAAAATCTGCATATCATACAGCAATGGCTGAACTCATAGAAAAAGGCTACCTCGTAGACTGTGGTGATGGATACGAATTTTATGAAGAACCGGAGGAGGAATTATAATGAAACATAAGCACCAATATGATACCCCAGCAATCGTCTATACAACATTCAACATTACTGGCCGTGAATCGGATAATTCTATAACCGCATTCCCATGTGCCAAATGTTCTATATGCGGTCATATGAAAAGAGTGGACGGCCTATGCCTTTGGGGTCTTGGGTTTGATAAAATAGAAGACCTTCCTGATTGCGAACTAATCGAAAGCATCAATAACGTGCCTAAAAGTTTTTGCAAGTGCAGAGATGTTTATGAATACTTCATAACGAATGGCGCAATTCCCTCTTGACAAAACTACCAATTTATGTTACAATTACAATACGAAATTAATGGAGGTGTAAACATGGCACAGCTTTATAAAATGACATTGTATGTCTGTGACCTAGAAGATAACCTATCTATAGACGAAATTAAAACTCTAATCAAGCAAGATGCCCTAGATGGTATTGCCGTAAATTGCATCTGCCACTTTGCAGACGAACAAATTAGCCCACAAGTTGAATGGGATGATGATATTGATCTAAACTATATAGACTGCCCTACTTCTACTTGGGAAAAATATTTCGAGTAAACAATACAAGATTAAAGGAGAAAAATATGGTTAAATATATTAAATTTGATGAAGCAAAGAAAACCTTGCGTGATTTTATATACGAATGCAACGCATCTGGAATGAATCCAGATTTGATACGTGGCATAACATATACAATGGAATGGCTTGATAGAATACCCTTGGAAGATGTTGCTCCTGTGGTTCATGGTCGGTGGTTAAAACAAAATAATTATAATTGTTGTTCTGTATGTAAACAATCTGTGGCAAGATACTGTGTCCGTTGGTATAAATACTGCCCCAATTGTGGTGCAAAAATGATTGGAGATGAAAATAATGGCTGAATATATCGAGCGGAAAAGCCCTTTGATAGACACCGAAGAACAGATACTAAATAGAGGAGAGAAGGAGATTATCAAAGAAATTAGAAATCTTGATATGACAACAAACCAGGTAATGTTAGGAATAACTCCTTCCATCCAATATACATGGCATACAAAAAATGGTGATATTGTTGCTGAATTTAAGATTTGGGATTGGTGGGACGGTAAAAACGTTAGCGATCTTGAAATTAGTAAAAAGTATAGAGGACTTGGGTTATCTTATCAACTCTTAGATTATGCCACAAAAAAATGTGGTGCTAGAAATTTGGCCGTAGAGAAAAGCAACACTATAGCAAAACATGTTTATGACAAATATGGATTTCAAATAACAGATGAAGATGACAAATATTATTATATGTCTTTAAGCAAGGAGATTATTGATACGTGGAACAGGAGGAATGACAATGGCTGAATACATTCAGCGGAGTTACATCCGCAAAATGGCAATGTTTGAAATGGCATATACTATGGAAACAGAGACGGATGCTGCGGTTGTTCTCCGTATGATTGAAGACGCTCCCACCGCCGATGTTGCCCCGGTGGTGCATGGACGATGGATTGAAAAATCAGCCCCGGCGAGAAAAATATACTTTGAGTGCTCACATTGTGGCGCACAGGAAAACAAACACACGGCGATAAATGGGTATTATTGCTGGCGTTGCGGCGCGAAGATGGACGGAGGTGCTGAATGAGAATTGATTTACCAACCTGCGGCTTTAAGTCATGCAGATATTGTTTTGATGGTAATTGCACAAAGAGGGTTGAATATGATAGGTGTGAGTATCGTGAATATAAAAACTCTTTACAAGTGCATGGACATTGGATAGAATACCAAATTCCACACATTATATGCTGTTCAAATTGTGATTGGGCAACAGATGTAGCAGAAAAGAACTTTAAATATTGCCCTATGTGTGGCAAACAAATGGACGGAGGCGCAGACAATGACTGAATATGTTAATGAAGAAAACTGCACTGAATGTATGCATCATGATATTTTCTGGGAAGGTTCAGGGTGTAATCTTCTAAATAATATGGAGTCTTGTAGGTTCAAACAAAAGGATTTACTAGATCTATCACTACTATTTGCAAGTTTGGAGGAGATTATAGATGCGACCGATTGATGCAGATGAACTAAAGAAGTTAAGAGAAAAATATATACGTGGAAAAATCAAATTTGATGATGAGTATGATTTGATTGATAAATGTCCTACCATTGATATTTCTCCTATCATACAGAAACGCATTAATGAAAACATACAAGAAGTAAAAAAAAGAATTCCTATTGCCCTTTTTGACAAGATTTCTTAAGAATTTCTAAAAGATCAATGCTGTAGCATCTGGATTCATTGCCTCGAATGTATTACTGAAATGGCAGATGCTTGGGAGGAAGCCAACGGTAAAAATCTAGTGTGGATTCCTGGACATTATGAAAGAAAGGATTAAAATATGATTATTTGTGCAGCAATTAAAGATACCTCTACAGGCCAGGTTTTCTATGGTCCTCATCATGGAGATATCTATGAGATGATGTGTTGTTTTGGTTATAAGGCACCATCTGATTTTCTTGTGGAGGGCTTTGTAGATAATCGAAACAACTTCTATACCCGTCACGAAGCCTTTATGTTGGCACAGCAGATTGGCCAGCTTCCAGAAACTGTGCTTGAATATAAAAAGGACCATAGTGAAAATGAATTGTATTCGGAGGATTTGTACTGATGAATGGAGTAACAATTCTTAATAGTTATGAGTATTTAACTAATCTAAGCAACATCGTGGGGTCGATCATTTTATGCATGGGGTTTATTGCAGTTTCAATTGTTTTATTGATTACATTACTTAAACAGGGATTTAAAGACTCCTGGATTGAATCTGCTCTTCTTATTATCTGTGTAGGATTAACTATTACTTGCGGTTGTCTTGTCCCAGAAATGAAATATGAAACTCGCTATCAAGTAACCACAGATGATTCGGTCAGCATGAATGAGTTTCAATCTAAATATGAAATTATTAAAGTTGAAGGTAAGATTTATACTGTAAGGGAGTGTGTTAAGTAATGGACGCTACAGAATTTATTCGTGAGAGAAATCGTATGTGTGCAACATATACGCCCAAACGTTGTGAGGGTTGCCCTGCTGACAACTATGGAGGATGTGGTGTTACTTGTATTATGATTGACAAAATTGATGCAGAGAGACTTGTCCCTATTGTTGAGAAATGGTCTTCCGAATATCCCCGCAAGACACGACAGAGTGTGTTTCTGGAGCAATGGCCTAATGCCAGAGTCTTTGTGGATGGTGTATTAGATTTTTGTCCACTGGAACTGGATAAATGCTATCCATGTCAATCATCTGATATTGAAATGCGTTGTCAATCTTGCCGCCGTGAGTTTTGGATGCAGGAGGTTGAGTGATGAAAACTAATAAACTTACTTGTGGTCTATTTATGTACCGTGGCAAAAATTTCTGGCGAAATATTAAGGATATTCCCATTTTCTTTAAACGTATTGTCTTTGTTCTTAAGCACGGGTACTTCCCTATGGCTCTTTGGGAATTTGATGAATATTTTATTGATATCATGAAGGAGATTTTGGAATGGCACAGAGATGAGAGCTATGGTACTCCGGTCTTTTCAATTGAAGAAAGTGATGAATGGAACAAGGCAAAGTGGGACTCAATTTTGAATCGTATGATTGAACTCCTTGATTTTATGGATGAAAGGAACCCTATTTATGATGATTGTCATAACTTTGAGGACCATTATGCAATGAGAGAAAATGCGAATGAAGAATTCTTCAATCTTTTCTGCGAGAACTTTGGTAGGTTTTGGGATTAAGGAGGTTTATTATGTGCTATGAAATTTTTCTGATTCTTATTGTCTTTATTGTCGGTCTTGCAGTGATTGACAAACTAGATGATGATCTTAAGTAATATTTGATAGGAGGATATAAATGAATAAATGTAAGGATTGTATGTTAGAGTGTGAGATTAAGGATGACGGAACAGATACTTGTGTGTGTAATGTAGAGGTAGAAAACAATGCGGGCGTTGAAACTTGTGTGTGTTGTGGAGAGGTAATTCCAGAAGGAAGACAGATATGCCTCAATTGCGAAAGAGCTTTAGATAAAAGATAACAATACAAAATTAATGGAGGTACTTTATGGCAGAGGTTTCTGTAGAATTTATAAAGGGCGAAAAATATCTAACATGGTATAGTGATGATTTTGCAATCATTAGGCATATCAAGAAACTGCAAAATGAACATCCTGATGATGTTGTAGTGGTTGCCGAAGATGAAAGTTCAATTGTTGTACATGTGCCGGTAAACTGGTTTCGCGAACCGAAGCCAAAAGCGAAACGTAAAATGACCGAAGAACAGCGTTTGGCGGCTGCAGAAAGGTTGGCAAAGGGACGTAGTTTAAAACATACATAAATAATGTATAAAAATCACTCAATTTTTTAAGATAGAGATTACCGAATGTAATTTCATTGGTAAAATTTTCGTTTAAATTTGGATGATTCTTTTAGATAAATAAATTATAAGGAGAAAATGTATGAGAATTGTATTTTTTATGAACAGTTTCATTATTGTAGGTGATTGATATGGAACAGGTGCTAAATTTAATGAACACTCGTATTTCTGCGGCAAAAATAACTGGGAATACTACAGAAGAGATTTTTATGAGAACAATTAAGAACGAAATTGAAAGAATTATCCATCAAAGGAATACATATAAGAGTGCTTTAGAAAGTGCTTTGCAAACAAATGATGCTCTGTTGGAGAAAATTGAAGAGTTGGAGGGCTGAAATTATGGCTTTAATTTTGACTTTTATTGGCGGCACAATTCTTGGTTTTGTGCTTTGTTCAATGCTAACAACAAGTAAATTTGATGAACTTGCCACTGAAAATGAGTATTTGCGCAGAAAATTGAGCGAAAATAACGATTGGGGGTACTAATTTTGAACAATTTTAGAGAATATAGAGCAAAAAACAGGGATGGAAAGTGGATATATGGATCGTTAGTCTGTAATGATTCATTTTGCAAGATTTATCCTAATAATGCTATTCATTATGATGTAATTACTGCAACTGTAGGTCAATGGACTGGCTCTTATGATAAAAATGGTACAAAAGTGTACGAGGGAGACATTATTCGAGACGGGAACAGGCTATTTGTTGTAGTTTTTGAAGCTCCGCAGTTTTGTGCAAAGGAAATTGATAAAAATATCTTCTACCTTCTTTCGTTGAAAGAAGATATGGAGGTAGTTGGAAATATTTATGATGATGTTTGGATGATGGATTTAAACTGATTGGAGAGTGATAGCATGTATATTTGTTTGGATTGTGGATGTATATTTGAAAATCCTCGCAAATATGTAGAAACTCACGGGCTTGACTCCCCTCCTTATGAAGAATGGAATGGATGTCCATGGTGTGGTGGAGCTTATGCTGAAACATTTAAATGTGATTTGTGTAATGATTGGATTAATGGACAATATATAGAGACTAAAAACGGTTATAAATATTGTGAAGAATGTTTCCAAATTAAAGAAGTTGGAGAATAAGTATGGGTAAGATGAATGATTTAACAGGGCAAAGGTTTGGACGTTTAATTGCATTATATCCTACAGAAAAACGAATACGTAGACGTGTTGTTTGGCATTGCAAATGTGATTGTGGAAAGTATAAAGATGTAGATAGTTCAAGTCTAATCCAAGGAGATACTACATCATGTGGATGTTTTGCTACAGAAATATTAATAAAAAGAAATACAACCCATGGAGACTCTAGTACAAGATTATATCGGATTTTTAGTGGGATGATTAGTAGGTGTAAATACCCATCTGCTACAGAATATGAAGATTATGGAGGAAGAGGGATAACTGTTTGTGATGAATGGAAAGATTATAATAATTTTAAACAATGGGCTATGTCCAATGGCTATACCGATGAGTTAACATTAGAACGAAATGATGTTAATGGTAATTATTGTCCAAATAATTGTAAATGGGTTACGATGAATGAGCAAAGTAATAATAAGAGAAGTAGCCATTTTTTAACATATAATGGTATGACAAAAACTATAGCTCAATGGGCTGATTTACTTGGTATAAATTATGGCACTCTTCAGTCTAGAATAAATAAATTAGGATGGTCTGTAGAAGATGCTTTAGAAATAAAATCTGATATGAAGTCAAGTAGTGAGACAGAAGATTAACTTCTTTTTGTGCCACGCAAATAGAAGTTCGGAGGTGGTATTTTGGCAAAACAACAAAAGAATCAAATTTATGTACTAAAAATACATAGTGGTTATTTATCAAAACATAATTGGCACTTAGATTTTAAGTTAAGTGAAATTAGAAAGCAGCCACAAATGGTTGTAAGCTTGGGATCTTCTCAAGTTCTTAGGTGGCTTACAAAACTACAAAAGAGAGAAAATGATGATCTTAGAGCAACAGAAATCAAAAAAGATATAAAAAACATTAAAAAAATGGAGAATTCTTATGAAAATAAGCAAAAAATTAATGATTTATACAATGAATTGTACGAAAAACAGTTCCAACAAGATTATTTAATGCTTATTATGGATTCTCCAAATGATTATAGATACGCATGTAAAAATAAGTTTAGTATCACTATTGACTATGGACATAAGCAAGAAACAGTAACATATGTACGCCTTCTTGGTACTGCTGGGTCTATTAAAAAGAGCACAATTATGTTTATTAATGAAGATAAGCATGATGAGATTATGCGTAGAATCAATAATGGTCGTTATCAGGGACCAAAAGATGGTGAAGCTGTTAAAACTCATAATGGGATTGAGCTTGGTTATAAATTTATACCTGCAAAACTGTCTGCATATTTTGCACTACAGTGTTCCGCTAGTATAAGTGTACCATGGCCAAGGATAATTGTTGTGAGTGATGCAGAAGTAAAATTTACAGACAGAGTTAGAATTGTAGAAAACTCGGGCAACGAGGAGAATCCCATATGGCCAACAGTATCCGAACCACAAGATGTTGAGATTGAAGCAGATGTTTCAGATGGAATGGGATTTATTTCGCCAGAAATGAGTAGTATTTGGGCGAAATCTTTAAATGAGGGCGAAGAACCATTGTCTGGTTACAATACAAGATGCGCTTTTGTTAAAGGAATGGTATTTACAGTACCATTTGTACAGTTTGCAGAGGAAGTCGCTCATACTTATATTATCACGGATGCATGGGGAGATAAGAGAGATATAAGGGACGCAGATGTGATTTTAACAACGTCTATGCTTAAATTGTGGGATTCTTATGATGGATTTGAAGATTATTATCAAAATTGCATGAAGAACGACTATGATTTCTGCATTGCAAAGAGTTCTCCAAGAGAATTGCGTAATGTTCATACTACAAACTATCAATATTTACAAGATTTCACATTCACAGACGAGCAAATTAATGATTTGGTGTCACCTACTGTTGCAAAAATCAAAGAATGTCTTGGTTTAGACTGGAAAAAGCTTATTTTATACATGTGTGGCACTGGTTTGGACGAAAAAAGCGTTCTTAGTATGGATCCAATGTGTAAGTCAATTATGGCAAACCCAGAACTTGTAAAAGACCCATATGTGCGCTCGAAAGTCAGCAGAATGATACAAAAACGTATAAATTCTGCAAAGATTGGTGTTTTAGATGTAGCTGGTGACTATGCTATATTAGGAAATGACCCCTACTCTCTTTTGCAGCATATTTTTGGTATGGAAATTACAGGACTTATGAAGGCCAGAGAGTGTTATCATAAATATTGGACGGATAAAAATGTAGATGAGATTGTTTTATTTAGAGCACCAATGACATCACATGAAAATGTTCAAAAATTAAAAGTCGTTGCATCGGATGAGATGAAAAAATGGTATAGATATATTAAAACTTGTTGTCTTATTAACAGTTGGGATACTACTGCGATGAGATTAAATGGTGCAGACTATGATTCAGATACGGTATTTAGTACGAATAATGAAGTTCTTCTAAATACTTTTGAATATAAAGATACATTGATGTGTATTCAGAGTAAAATGCCAAAAAAAGTTCCCACAGATGATGATTTTATTGAGTCTGACATAAATGGATTTGGAGATTCTATTGGAAGCGTTACTAATAGAGGCACGAATATGATATCATTGAGGGAAAAATTTGATAAAGATAGTGAAGAATACAACAGGCTACAATATCGTATCCGTACAATGATGAATTATCAGCAGAATGCAATTGACCGCATTAAGGGCGTTGTGGCACAGCCTATACCAAAAGAATGGCTTCAGTCAAGGTTTTCTAGACCAAAAGATGGTGATGATGAAGATACTTTGAGAAAAAAAGATATTGATTACAATATAGCCGCAGAAATTAAGCCATGGTTTTTTATATATAGATATTCTCAGTTAAAATCTGAATTAGATAAGTATATGAAATCAGTAAAGTCAAATTGTAAGATAAGATTTGGAAAAACTTTAGATGATTTATATGCTTCTGATAGTAGAACCGAAGAGGAAGAAGCTTTTATATATAATTACGAGAAGTATATGCCAATAAGCAGAGCACCTGGCACGATGAATAGAATTTGTTGGAAGATTGAGGACGAGTTTAAGACCACTAATGTTTTACCAGATGTTGAATTTGATAGATCTATTTTAAAGAGTGAAGCCAAATATTCACAAGAAGAGTTCGATGCTATTAAGGAACTGTATGATGAATATGGCAAATCAATTTCATTATTATGTAAAAACAAATATAGAAATGAACTTAATAATCAAGATATAGAGATGGAAATGCTGAAGTGTAAAAAATCTTTTATAGAAAGATGCTGTGAGATTTGCTCAAATTTTAATACACTGACAAATATTATAATAGATGTATGTTATGCTTCCAATAAAAGCAAATCTTTTGCATGGGATATATGTGGGAGTGAAATTTTCAAAAATGTTTTAAAAAATAGTGGGTGGCAAATACAATTCCCAATTAAAGATGAAAATGGTGATATAGAATTTTGTGGCAATACATTTTCGTTGTTTACAAAAAGAATGGACGGTGATGATAATGATAATTTTGAATGAGGAATTGTATGTTAAGAATTTACTTTTAGGTAAAAATCAAGATGTTAAATCTTCTGCAAAAAAGATTGGATATATTACAAGGTATAATGCACAGATATTGAATAAGAACGAAGATGAAAATTACTCTTCTACCGTCCAATGGATGAATAAACATCAAGATAATTTTGATGAATCTAGTTATTCAAATGTTATATCTAAGGCTATAAAATGTTCTAAAAAATTGCCTTTATATAAAATAGATAATATTTCTATTACAAAAAATGAGCTTGAAATAATAAAATCATTAAACAATATAAGAGAAGAAAAACTATTATTTGTCTTACTTTGTATGGCAAAGCAACAATCTGAAGTATTTAAATTTACAGATGGGTTGGTTAAGTATACAATCACGGATTTGTGTAAGTCCGCGAGAATTTCTGTACCAGCAGATGAACGAGAGTATATTTTACATGATATTCTTATTAAGGGTCTTATTAGTTGCCCTAAAAAGAACGATACAAAATGTTTACGAGTAAATTTTATAGAAGAAGATGGGAAAATAGAACTCGTTTTAAACGAGGCTGATTGCCAAGAACTGGCCTATGTATATCTGAAATGGAAAAATGGAAGTGGTTTTAAACGTTGCCGGAGATGTGGTAGACTTATGAATAGCAGAAATAAAAAAGATCTTTGCCAATATTGTGAACAGTCTACTCAAGACAATAATCATATTTGGTGTATAGATTGCGGTAGTGAGGTTGAAGTAAGTGAATTTGACTCAAAGACATGTAGATGTAAAGAGTGCCAAAACAATGCTGATTTATTGAAATATAAGAAATATAACCATAAACGTAGAAACAAATTGACCACCTAACCTCAAAATTAACAATACAAAATTAATGCCGAAAACCCAGTGATACCAATGGTTTGCTGGGTTTTCATTTTTTTAGGTCGAGAAATAGTTATATGGTCATATAAGACATAAAAATATAAACAGAATACAAACAAATGGAGGTACAAAAATATGGAAAATCTAGCTGTTGTAATTCCTAACAATGCAGCAAATCTACAATTACCAGACCCAGTGCTTCGTGATTATTATAGAGACGAAGAGCAAAGAATCTATTGGGTCGATGGAGAAATTGACTCTTCCCTACTCGACTTGGTGAAGATGATTATGCATTGTAACAAAGAGGATAAAGACAAGCCAGTTGAAGAAAGAATGCCAATCAAGGTGTTTATTGATTCTCCTGGTGGTGATGTGCAGGCTCTGTATACAACAATTAAGGCAATTGAGATTAGTAAAACACCAGTTTATACAATTAATTATTGTGGTGCTTATAGTGCTGCCGCAATTCTATTGACTGCTGGGCATAAGCGTTTTGCTCTTCCTGGTACAAGCGCAATGTTCCATCGTGGTTCTTGTTACTATGGTGGAGAGCAAAGTGTTGTTGAATCTATGAAGAAGTATTTTGATGCGCTAGATAAGAAAGTTGACGAGTTTTTATTTTCTCATACTGGCATCGACCAGAAGGTCTATAAGAGAAAAGCTTCTTCGGATTTGTATATGGATGAGAATGAGTGTTTAAAGAATAGCGTTATTGATAGTATTATATCTGACTTTGAAGAAATTATGTAACTAGGAGGATCCATATGGTAGCAAAAAAGAGAGCCGTTACAAATGAATATGGAGAAGCACCAAAGAATATTGACGACAAGCCATTTTACAGTCTTGAATTGGATGTAGACCAGAAAAAATTTGTAAATGCTATTTTAAATCCAGATAATACAATTGTTTTCTGTAATGCAAAAGCTGGAACTGGAAAGACCACTCTAGCAATGGGGACGGCAAATATTCTTGTGCAACACGGAGAATACGATGGCATTGTTTATATTTGCAGTAGTTATGGTGAGCATAAGCAAGGATTTCTACCAGGAAGTATTACGGAGAAGTCAGAAGTGTACTTCGAGCCTGCATATCAAGCTATGATTGAATGTAATATGAACCCTAATGTATGTGTTGACAATGATTCTATGGTGAATCAAAAATATGGAGAAGCTTATGTTACTCTACTTACACATACATTTTTAAGAGGAACTAATTTGAAGAAAAAGGTAATTATACTCGATGAGGCTCAAAACTATACTGTTGCAGACTTAAAGAAGACATTAACACGCTGTTCTGATGATTGTAAGGTTATAGTTGTTGGTCATGATAAACAGTGTGACCTTAAAGATAAAAACACTACTGGATTTATGAAATATATTGACCATTTTAGAGGTCATGAAAATTGTGAAATATGTGAATTGACAATAAATCATCGTGGATGGTTAAGTCAGTTTGCAGATGAATTAGAAGAATAATAGGAGGAACAAAATATGGCAAGTAGCATTACTAAGAAGTATACAATAAACGCAAAGGGAATTCTTCATATTGATGGGGAGTATATTGGAATCGAAAATACAGATACTGGCGAGATGTTTTCTCTACCAGAGTTAGCGGCTGATTTTGCAGATAAGACTGTGAAGTTTACTCTAACTTATGATGAGGATTATGGCTCTGATGAGTAAGGAGTTGGTGACAATGAAGAGAGTGCTTAAAAAGAAGGATATTGCCAATGAATTAGCTAAGAGATGTGATTTTTATAAATATTCAATGGAAGCTGTCGTTGATGCCCTAGAAGATATAATTGTTGAAAATATGGGTGAGGCAACCTTTGATGAAAATTCAGAAATACAATTAGCAAAAGGTCTTACAATAGGTGCTCGTAGAGTACCAGAACGTGAAGTTAGGGATCCTAGAAATCAAGATAAGATAACAACTCCTGAGAAGGTAATACCATTCGCAAAGTTTACATATACATTTAGGCAAAAAATTAACGAGTGAGGTATGATATGGAATATAAAAAGTTAAGCGAAGAGAACGAACAGCAATATATACTGCGTATATGCTCAATGAAGGAGCAAAATAGCTGGACTTGGCAAGATATTGCGAATATTTTAAATGATTCTTTAGGGTATAGTTACGGAGAGAGCAAATATCGTAAAGAGTTTCAATCATTCAATAAAATGATGGAAGCCAATGAGGGTACATTTTTTACAGATGATGAGTATCTAAAGAAAATCCGTGAAGAGAAGGAAGAACTTTTTAAGGCTAAAAAGCAATTTCAAGACCAAAGACGTGAATATAATAAAATCCTTACTATGGATGCACGTTCCGATCATTTAACTGAGGAACTGATTAAGGTTGCGAAATCTTTACCAACAAGACAGTCGAATAATTTTTCGGACATTCCAGTAGTTGAAGCTGGTAAAGAGGCAGTCTTGATTCTTGCAGATTGGCACTACGGAGAAGTTTCAGATAATATTTGGAACAAATATAATACTGATATATGCAAGCAGAGAGTTGAAAAGCTTTATGAAAAGGTATCTCAATATTTAAGACACAATCATGTTGAGAAGCTACACATTATGCTTCTCGGAGATGAAATTCATGGTGCAATTCATTCTAGCTGTAGGGTTATGTCCGAAGAAGATACATGTGAACAACTTATACATGTATCTGAAATTATAGCACAATTTATTGATGAGTTATCATCAAAAGTGAATCATATTGATGTATATTCAACATACGGAAATCATGCAAGAACAATTCAAAATAAAGATGATAGTATTCATTCTGACAACATGGAGCGTATTATTCCATGGTGGATAAAGCAAAGACTACAAAATAATAACCGTGTTAAAATAATTGATAGCGATTATTATGAGTTTATTGCATTTAGTGTGTGTGGATATAACATTGTTGGATGTCATGGAGACCTTGATAAAGTTAAGAATTTTGGTATTGTTGCGAATACTATTTTCTCAAAGCTTTATGGAAAGACTATTGACTACGCATTTCTTGCGGATAAGCATCATATTGAAGAATTTGAGCAACTTGGAATTGAATCTATTTTAGTTCGTTCTTTGTGTGGTGCAGATGAATATTCAAATAATAAAAGATTGTATTCCGCACCAGGTCAGACTTTGGTAATTTTTACGCCAGAGGATGGTAGACAGTGTACATATAATATCAAACTATAAACAATACAAAATTAAGGAGAATTAAATTATGGAAAAGAAGGAAGCAAAGCTTATTTTTAACATGGGAGTGGCTAGATCCCTACTAAAGAAGGGCGCAAAGGTAATTGATGTAAAGCCCGATAGAGACAATCATGATAAGACGATTGTTGTATTTGAGCGTGATGAGGCATTTGAAAAGGCTTTTGCCGAGCTAAACGAAGAGCTAAAGGCAAAGGATAATACTGAGGAGAAGTAATCACATTTTATAAAATTCTAAAAGAAGGGAGGAAGAGTGGTTATGGCTGCAAAAAGTCCAGGTAGGAAAACTACAAAGAAAGAAATGGAGCCTAAGTATCTTTGCCCATATTGTAATAAAGAGAAAAAAGCTTCTGAATTTTATATGTCTTCTGACCCACTAGTTATGACCGGCAAAACAACTATGTGCAAGGATTGCGCAGAAAAGATAGCAAGAAATTGGGACGGAAGAACTGGTGAATTTGGAGATTGTACAAAAGCATCAGTTCAAGAGGCGCTTGAACGTTTAGATAAGCCATATTTTGATAAACTCTGGGATTCTAGTTACTTTGAATATATCAATGATAACAATCCTAAAAAGCGTACAAATATATGGGCATCTTATATAAAAAACATTGGATTGCCACAGTATAAAACGCTTCGTTGGAGAGATGGAGATTTATTTACTAGTTATAAAGAAACTGCATTAAAGCAAGCCCAACAGGAAGTTGGTACTGCTCCCGCTGAAGAAATAGCGAAAAGTCAAGAAATAAATGAAGAATACGAAAAAAACCGCGCAGATGTAATTAGATTACTTGGATACGATCCATTTGAAAAAGAGCAAGAAGAAGACAAACCACTCCTCTACTCTCAATTAATTGGATATTTGGATCTTGGTGGAGATAATGATGACATGATGAGGACATCTTCTGCCATTACTATTGTTCGTGGGTTTTCACAACAGGCAAAGTTAGATGATATGATTGCAAAAGCCATGGCGTCTCCAAATGTTTCTAATAAATCAGGAGAAATAAAAGCATATCTTGATGCAAAGCAAAAAGTTAGTTCTACAATTTCTCAATTGGCCGAACAAAGCTGTTTGAGTTTAAAGCATAATAAAAATGCTTCTAAAGGAGAAAATACTTGGACTGGTAAGATTAAGAAGATAAAAGAGCTGAATCTTCGAGAAGGAGAGGTCAATGGCTTTGATATTGCTACATGCAAAGGTATGCGCCAAGTTATGGATTTAAGTAATGCTTCCATATTGAAGCAGTTGGCATTAGATGAATCCGAGTATTCTGATATTGTAGCGGAGCAAAGAAAGCTTGTAACCGAACTTATTAACGAAAGAGATAGTTATAAAGAGATAGTCAGAATTTTGCTTAGAGAAAATCTTGATTTAAAAGATGTTTTGTCTGAGAATGATTTATTACCGCCAGATGATCTCGCTGATTTGAATGATTTATTCTCCGCATTCAGTGATATTGAAACTGATGAGGAGGTGCAAGACGATGAACAGTCAGATGAAAATCAAGATAGTCGAGGAGATGAATGACGAGTATTTGTCTGATTTGATAAATGGTGGGAACACTGTTTATGTTAAACCAGGCATATACGCAATGTCAACTCGTAAAATAGAAGCACTTATAAAGATTGCAGAATTGCAGAAATACTATCAATGTAATCCAGTTAGATTTATAAGTGATTTTTTCGGCATAGAGCTGATTGACGCTCAGGCATGGATTGTTCAAAGGTCTTGGAATTGCCCTAATGTTCTTGTTGTTGCTACTCGTGGTCTTGGTAAGTCTACTATTATAGACTTAATTATCATGAGTAAAGGAATGCTATTTAATAACTTCTGGAGTTATATAGCATCTGGTTCTGGTGGGCAGGCAGAGCAAACATTTACTACTCTTGAACGTCTTGCTAATGATAACATTGACGAGATGGTTGGCTCAACTGGATATATATTTAAACATGAAGTTGAAATTAAGAATGCCGCAGGAGATGGATTTAGTCATTCAAGTAATGGATTTACATACTCTTTATACAATGGCTCTATGACTCAAACTCTAAATAGTAACATAGACGCAAAGCGTGGTATGCGTGGTACTGTAATATTTGATGAGTCTGGCTTCCTATCTGCTGAAATGATGAAGGTTTACGGTGCATTTGCCATCGTAAATAAAAGCTTTAAAACTGGTAAAGACAGAGACGGTAATCTTATTGACCCAATTAGACTTCGTACATTTCCAACAAATATACCAAACCAAAAGTTTTATATCAGCTCTGCATCTAGTACGGATACAGAGTTTTATCGTTTATATAGGGAATTTTCAAAGAGGCAGTTGATTGGTGATCAGGATTATTTTGTCGCACATATAGATTGTGAGGTAGCTTTTAGGCCAACTATGCATGGCAAGGTTATTGCCCCACTATTGATGAAGAGTACTGTTGAGACAGAAATGGCTACAAATCCAGAAAAGGCACGTCGTGAGTATTATTGTGAGTTTACGACAGATGCTGGATTGAACGCAATCATTAAGCGTGGCACAATTGCACGTAATAGTGAAACACGTGTGCCATTGTTGTTTAATGACACAGATAAAAAGAAATTTGTATTTGCATACGACCCAGCTCGTTCAAGGGATAATAGTGTCATTCTTGTAATGGAACTTTATATTGACGAACACGGTGATTATAAAGGTCGTATCGTAAACTGCGTCAATTTACTTGATGTCGGCAAAAAACGTAAGAGTCCAATGCAAACACCAGATCAGATTAAATATTTAAAAGAACTTATATTGGATTATAACGGCAATGCTCCTGATTATGAAAATATAGAGGCAATTTTAATAGATGCCGGTTCTGGTGGTGGCGGTGTAAATATCGCAGATTATTTGATGGAAGATTGGGTGGATAATAAGGGAAACAAGCATAGAGGTTTGATAGATAAGGAATATAGTGCGGATTATGTAAGTAAGTATCCTAATGCTATTGACAAACTTAAACTGGTCTCACCTACTCAATATAAGTCAATTATTTATGAGGCTCTTATTGAAATGATGAATTTGGATTGTATTAGTCTTACATCTGATTATGATAATAAGGGTTATTTAACGTTATTTGAAGTTGATGATAAATTATATAATTCAGAAAAGAAAAGAATATCTGACGAATTGCAAAAACAAAAAGTTCCAGAAGCAGAATTTAATATGAAGCTTGAAGAAGAGATGAAAAAGTCTTCATGCATTAGAACAAAGATGGTGCATCTTGATCCATATCAAGAAATAGCCCTTAAAAACATAGATGCTATGAAAGAAGAAATGGTAAACATGATGCGTAAAAAGAGAGAATCAGGCAAGGATTCTTTTGAACTAATACCTGAAAAAGCAAACAGACTGCACGACGACCGTTCATATTGTATGGCTCTATGTGCGTGGTTTTTATCAGAAAAACGTGCAGAGCGTATTCGTAACAAGAAAAGAAAGTTTGATTATAAACTTATAGATATGTTGCCAGTTACACCACGCAAACAGATTGAAAAAATTTTTGGATAAGAAAGGAGGCCGATGCCTTTGGATAGTTTTGAACAGAAAAAGAAGAAATTAACAGACGAAGAACGCATAGCGGCTCTCCAAAAAGACGAAAAAGCTAGAGCGAGATTTGCTGCAGTTAAGGATGTTCTACAGTTAATCGACCTAGAAAGCAACAGAACTCAATCTTATACAGTATATTCTAAGGATAATCTTCGTACATATTTGCAGAATCCATCTACGGAAGCAAACCAAAAGAATTTGAGGAATCTGTCTGAATTCTTATTTACTGTTAGCTATGTATATAGACGATTGGTTTTAAATAAAGCAAATCAGTTTGATGCAAAAAGTTATATTGTTTATCCTAGGTTAAATGATAATGGAGAGGTTGAAGACTCTTCTTATCAGAATTATATTAAGACAAGTAACTATGTTCAGTGTATGCATTTAGATACACAGATTCGTAAATGTTTGATAAAAGCTTGGTTAGATGATGTTGTATATGGGTTTTGCTATGGTAATCCAGAAGAGGATAATTTCTTCATACATATATTAAATCCAGATTATTGTAAAATTTCAAGTGTTGATTATTATAGTGGAAAAATAAATTTCGCATTCAACTTTTCATTTTTTGATGGCTCAAATAGTTTTTATCTTGATGTGTATGACCCTATTTTTAACAAGATGTATAATTCATATAAATCTGATAGTAAACTTCGTTGGCAAGAATTACCACCAGAGAGTACTTTTTGTATAAAGATTAATGAGGAAAATTTGGATTATCCTATTCCCCCATTTAGTGGAATGTTTAATTCATTGATTGATCTTGTAGATATATCGCAAATTCAAGCAGTGAAGGATGAATTGTCTGCATATAAACTTATTTGGGCAAAGATTCCAACTATTTCTGGTTCTCAAGAAGTTGATGACTTTGCTATAGATTTGGAATTGGCAAATCAATTTTATCAGAAGTTACAAGGAATCGTCCCAGACGGTATTGCCCTTGGATTATCTCCTATGGATTTACAAGATATTACGTTTGAAACAAATGCTGCAGACGACACTAACATTGTAAATAAGGCATATCAAAATTTGATAGAAGCTAATGGTGATATAGTTTTAAATTCAAATAAAATTACAAATAGTACAAGCTTTAAGTATGCAATGATGGCCGAAAGTATGACGGCTATGGCGGTTGTTAAACAGTTCAATGTATGGGTTAATTTTTATATCAAAAATAATCTTGGTGTTGAAGATGTTATTGTTGAGTTTTCTGATGTTAGCAAATATTTTAAAGATGATAAGATTGAGCAACTGTTGAAGTTGGCTCAATATGGTTTGCCAGTTAAAACACAAATGGTTTCACTACTTGGTATTGATCCTGCAAAGTGTCGTTCCTTAGAGTATCTAGAAGATAAGCTTGGTTTAGCAAAAACAAAGTGGATTGCTCCGTTGGTGTCTAGTAATGTTCAGAGTGGCATGTCTGAAAATGGAGACGGTTCCGATGGTCGTCCTGTAAGTGATGAGCCGTTGACTGATGAAGGTGAAAACACAAGAGATGGAAATAAGAATGATAAATAAGGAGGCGGCACAATGAACCGAAAAAAGTTTATAATTACTAAAGATCCAGATGTGGCAAAGCAACTTGCCGCTACCTTTAAACAAGTAAATAAGACAAATGATATGTGGGTGTTTCTAAATGAGATAACCACAAATTTTAATTTTGCTGAGTATAGCAAGAAGATTTCATTTACAAATATTTTATGTGTTTAATAATACAAAATTAAAAGGAGCAAAAAGAATGAATAAATATTTTTATTGTTATAGTTGGCCATTAAAAGAATTTTTAGTTCAGAACGGTGAGTTTTCTATTGTCTCAGGGAGACACCCGAAGACCGACAAACAATATTGGGTGTTTGATAGCACAGAAAAATTAAATAGTTTATTAACAGAGTGGAAATTAAGCCACAAGTCCATTACGTATATCGGTGAACTCGTAGTTCTTGCCGAAAAACTCCTTTATGGTGCGTGCTATGT
>ENA-USZK01000559-USZK01000559.1-human-gut-metagenome-genome-assembly--contig:-NODE-559-length-19375-cov-6.169810_pt1 | contig 19375 bp, 29 predicted proteins | sample MGYA00250043_ERZ773534 | MGnify/ENA primary metagenome ERZ773534 (study PRJEB29103, sample SAMN06112056) | human gut metagenome | biome: human gut; feature: ankylosing spondylitis patient; material... | reverse complement strand
AGCTAAAAGGTTACGGATTCCCACACCAGTGACATCGGTCACTGGTTCGGAATGACAGGGGCGTGGGTTTATCGACAAGCTGGGGAGCGCCGCGCAGCGGCGCTCCTTTGTGTTTTACAGTACGTGTACCTCGTCCGGGTCGAATACCAGATGGCACTCCTCGCCTACCTGATAGATGCGCTTGCTCTTGGGGTTGGGGTCGGTCAGCTTCACCAGCGTGTCGCCCACCATGACGTGATAGTTCTGATAGCTGCCCATGAAGCAGCTGACCACGACCTTGCAGGGCAGGCCGCCCGCGTCGGCCAGCGAGCCGGATTCCGGTCGCAGCACCACCGTGTACTCCTTGCCGTTTTCCAGATCGTTCCGCCCGGCGATGGGCATTTCGTGTCCTTCAAAGCTCAGCAGGGCGTGGGTGCCGTTGTGACCGGTCATGGTGCCCTTGATGAAGTTGGCCTCGCCGATGAAGTCCGCCACGAACTCGTTCACCGGGTGGTAGTAGATCTCCTGCGGCGTGCCCATCTGCTCCACCACGCCGCCGCGCATGATAATGATGTTATCGCTCAGCGCCATGGCCTCCGACTGGTCGTGGGTCACATAGATGGCGGTGATGCCCACCTCCTGCTGGATGCGGCGGATCTCCGTGCGCATGGACACGCGGAGCTTGGCGTCCAGATTGGACAGCGGCTCGTCGAACAGCAGCACGCTGGGTTCGATGACCAGCGCCCGCGCCAGCGCCACGCGCTGCTGCTGGCCGCCGGACAGCTGGTTGGTCATACGACCCTCCATGCCCGTCAGCTCCACCAGATCAAGGATCCTCATGACCCGATCCTTGATCTCGTCCTTGGGCACCTTCCGCAGCTTCAGGCCGTAGGCCACGTTGTCGAATACGTTGTAGTGGGGCAGCAGGGCGTAGCTCTGGAATACCATGGCGGTGTCCCGCTTGTTGGGTGTCAGCTCGTTGATGGCCTCGTCGCCCAGATAGATCTCGCCCTCGTCGGGGCTTTCAAAGCCTGCGATCATGCGCAGGGTGGTGGTCTTGCCGCAGCCGGAGGGCCCCAGCAGCGTCACAAAGCTGCCCGGCTCGATGGTCAGGGAGGTATCCTTCACCGCGTAGAAGTCCTTACCGGTCTTGGGATCCTGATAGATCTTGGATATATGCTCGAGCCGAACGCCCTTTTTCACTTTTTCCATGGTTTATTCCTCCTCCTTGAGCTTTCTGCTGGTGCCGAAGTGCTTGATGAACAGGTTCATCAGCAGCACCGCGCCGTAGGTGATAACGATCAGGATGGTGGCGAAGGCGCAGGCCAGACTGTACGAGCCCTTCTCCGCGAACTCGTTGATCTGCACGGTGATCAGCAGGAACTGCGGCGTCACCAGCAGGATGATGGCGGAAATAGCCGTGATGCTGCGGACGAAGGCCGTCACCAGACCGCTGAGGAACGAATCCTTGATGAGGGGCAGCGTCACCGTCATGAACACTTTGAAGCTGTCCGCGCCCATGTCGTAGGCGGACTCCTCAATGGATTTGTCGATCTGCCGCAGGGCGGAGATGCCGCTTCGCGTGCCCGTGGGCAGCGAGCGCACCACAAACACGATGATGAGGATCAGTCCCGTGCCGTACAGACCCTGCAAAAAGCCCGTGTTGAAAACGCCGTTGGAGAAGCCGCGGATATAGCCCACACCCAGCACCGTGCCGGGCACCGCCATAGCCAGCATGGACACGGCCTCGATAAAGCCCTTGCTCTTGAATTTCCGCTTGACCACCAGATAGGAGATGATCATGCTCAGCAGCGCCGTGATGGGCGCGGAGATCAGGCTCAGCACAAAGGAGTCGCGGAACGCCTGGAAGCCGTGGTACCGGGTGAACACCAGCTCAAACCATTTGGTGGTCAGCGGGAAGAACTTGAAGCCCCAGGTGGGGAAGAACGCGCCGATGGGCACGCAGATATACATCAGGATCACGAAGCCCGCCGCCAGCGCGCACAGGATGGTCAGCGGCGTCTTGACGCTCCTGTCCTCGATGAGCATCCGGGCGCGGGACGCCTTGCCGGTCAGGGTGGCGGCGGTCTTGCGCTCCAGATAGTACTTCTGCACGATGAACATGGCCAGCGTGATGCACAGCAGCACCACGGCCATAGCCGCCGCGCCCGGCTTGTCGTAGGAGCCGGTGATCTGCAGGTAGATGGTGGTGGCCAGCGTGTCGTAGGAGCCGCCGATGATCATGGGGTTGGCAAAATCGGCGATGGACTCGATGAACGTCACCAGGAAGGCGTTGCCCAGACCGGGCAGCATCAGCGGCAGCGTCACGCTGGTGAATACCTTCCAGCGGGAGGCGCCCATGTCCCGCGCCGCTTCCTCCAGCGACGGGTCGATGTTCTTCAGAAGTCCCTTCAGCATCATGTAGCACACCGGGAAGAACGTCAGCGTCTGGACGATGACGATGCCCCAGAAGCCGTACACGCTGTTGTCATAAATGCCCAGCAGGAACCGGGTGATGATGCCCGCCTTGCCGAACAGCATGATCATGGACAGGGACAGCACGAAGGGAGGGGAGACTACCGGCAGCATGGACACGACCTTGAAAAGGCCGCCCACAAACTTGTTCATGCGGACGTAGACCTCCACATAGGCGAACAGCAGGCCGATGAGAGCGGACAGAATGCCCACCAGAAAGCCCACCTTCAGCGTGTTGGTAATGGCGCGGGTAAAGGTCGGCATCTTGAAAATGCGATCGAAGATGGAAAAACCGAAGGTGCCGTCTCCCACAAAACTATCCACCAGCAGTATGGCCAGCGGGTAGAGGATAAACAAAGTCAGAAAGGTAATGAGCACGACGATGGTGGTCACCATGATGGGGTCAGCCATCAGTTTTTTTCGATCCAGCGCCGCGCTTTGGGTTCTTGCCATGGTCAGCTCCTTTCTCATCCCGAAAGGAATGGTAAGTTGAAATAGTCAGAACGGTAAAAAGAACGAGCGGGGCGGCGGCCATAGCCGCCGCCCCGCATAAGATCGCTGGGAAATTCAGATCGGATCGGAATTACTCGGTCTTGAAACGATCCGCACCGGTGTCGGCGCCGGAGCTGGACAGGGCAGCCATGACCTCCTCCACATAGGTGGTGGTGTTGGCCTTGGCATCCTCGAAGTCATACTCCATGACGTTGTTGGGATCCAGACCGAACTCGGAAGCCTGAGAGGGCTGCTCGGCGTTGTCGATGACCAGGAACTGATAGGAGCCGTTCTTGGCAGCCAGCTCAACGCACTCGGGGGACAGAGCGTACTCGATCCACAGCTTGGCGGCGTTGGAGTGGGCAGCGCCCTTGAAGATAGCGGTGGCGCCCACCTCGAAGGAGGTGCCGCTGGAGGGGATGATCAGGCTCACGTTGGTGTAGCCGTTATCCACGATCTGGGTGATGCCGTCATGCAGGAAGCCGATGCCGATGATGCACTCACCGGTGCCCACGTTCTTGCTGGGGCCGGAGCCGGACTTGGTGTACACTTCAATGTTCTTGTCCAGGTCAACCAGGTACTTGATGCCCTCATCATGGCCGTACTTCTGGATCATGGTGTTCACGACCAGCTTGGCGGTACCGGCGGTGTTGTAGTTGGACAGCCAGATCTCGCCCTTGTACTCGTCCTTCAGCAGGTCAGCCCAGTCAGCGGGAGCTTCCTGCTCCTTGCGGGCCAGCTCGTCGGTGTTGACCATGAAGCCCAGGATGCCCTTGTAGATGCCGAACCAGTTGTTGTTGGCGTCCTTGTACATGTCGCCGATCAGGTGAGAGGCGTTGACAGCCGCATAGGGCTCCAGCAGGCCTTCAGCCGCGCAGACATTGTACGGATCAGTGGTGCCGCCGAACCAGACGTCAGCGGAAGGATTGCCGTTCTCCTCCTCGATCTTGGCCTGCACCTCGCCGGTGGACAGACGCTGGAAGGTGGTCTTGATGCCGAACAGCTCCTCGAAGTGCTGGCAGGCAGCGGCCAGATACTCCTCCTCGCAGGAGCCGTACACCACCAGCTCACCCTCGGCCTTGGCAGCGGTGATCAGCTCGTCCATGCCCGCGAAATACTCGGGATAGGTAGCGTCGTCGCCGTCGGTCTTAGGCTCGTCCTTCTTCTCACCGCAGGCCACCAGGCTCAGAGCCATGACCAGCGCCAGCAGAAGAGCAAAAAACTTCTTCATAACAAATTCCTCCTTAAAGATTATTCAGCCGCAGTGAATCACTGCTTCGAATAGACGTATTATAGTCACCTCGACCGCATTTGTCAACAATGCACAGGCACCATCCGCATCGGTTCGACGCAAATTTTACACATTCTACAAACTGCTGGTAACGTTTTCGGTTAAAATGACTAAACTTTATGTAAATGAAAAGTAAAATCAGTGCAAAGCAAATGTAAAACTTGCAATCCGCCGCCGCCGTGATATAATGATAATCCATCAAACGCGGCGCCCATTCTGCCTGTCCTGCCGCGGAAAGGAGATACCTTATGCTTACCGGATTGACACAATACGTGCCCGAGGCCACCCTTACCATATATGATAATCTGGAGTTCCTGCTGCGGCTGCTGCTGTCGGCGGCGCTGGGCGCTCTGGTGGGACTGGAGCGCAGCAAGCGGCGGAAGGAGGCGGGCATCCGCACCCACTGCATCATCGCCTGCACCTCCGCGCTGTTTATGATCGTCTCCAAATATGCCTTTCTGGACTGCCTTGACATAGACGGACTTCGCGGTGCCGACCCCGCCCGTATCGCCGCGCAGGTGGTCAGCGGCATCTCCTTTCTGGGTGCGGGCGTCATCTTCAAAAACGGCAACTCCATCCGCGGCCTGACCACAGCCGCCGGCATGTGGGGAACTGCCGCCATCGGCATGGCCGTGGGCGCGGGCATGTACTGCTTGGGACTGTTCGAGTCTGCCGTGCTGGTGGCCATTCAGGTGATCCTCCACCGCTTCCCTGTGGGTGCCGATGCGCTGACCACGCAGGAGATACTGGTGGAGATGGAGGACACCGAGGACATGCAGCGGCGCTTTGACGAGCTGCTGAAAAAGCACGGGGGACAGGTGACAGACAGCAGCCTTACCCGCGAGGACGGCTTTCTCCGCATGGAGATCACCGCCAAGCTGGAGCCGCCCATCAGCCACGAGGAAGCGCTGGCCTTTATGAAAGAAAATACCGGCGTCCGCCGGATGTCGGTCTGAAAGGGAGGAGAACCATGAAGCGTTCCGAGATCAACCGCGCCCTGCGGGACATGGAGTCCATGCTGGAGAGATACCGCTTTGCTCTGCCGCCCTTCTGCCATTATACTCCGGAGGATTGGCAGACAAAAGGCCACGACCACGACGAGATACGCGACAATATGCTGGGCTGGGACATCACCGATTACGGTCTGGGTGATTTTAATAAGGTGGGCTTTTCCCTTATTACCCTCCGCAACGGCAATCTGGCCATGTCGGACAAATACGCCAAGACCTACGCCGAGAAGCTGCTGTTCATCAAGGAGGGGCAGTATTCCCCCAACCACTTCCACTGGCATAAGATGGAGGACATCATCAACCGGGGCGGCGGCACGCTGCTGATCCGCGTGTATAACTCCCTGCCCGATGAATCCATCGACCGGGAGAGCGACGTCACCGTCCATCTGGACGGCGTCACCCGCACCGTTCCCGCCGGTACCCAGCTGCGCCTGACGCCCGGCATGAGCATCTCCATCCAGCCCCGGCTGTACCACGACTTTGAGGTGGAGCCGGGCAGCGGCGATGTGCTTATCGGCGAGGTCAGCCAATGCAACGACGACAACACCGACAACCGCTTTGAGCCGCCGGTAGGCCGCTTCCCGGCCATCGAGGAGGACGAGCCGCCCTACCGCCTGCTGTGCAACGAGTATCCGGAGGCGCGGTCATGACCGCCCGATTCGATATCGCGGCGCTGGGTGAGCTGCTGATCGACTTCACAGATCGCGGCCTGTCCGATGCCGGCATGCGGCTTTTTGAGCAGAACCCCGGCGGCGCTCCGGCCAATATGCTGGCGGCCGCCGCCCGTCTGGGCGAGCGCACCGCCTTCATCGGCAAGGTGGGGGACGACATGCACGGACGCTTTCTGCGGGATACACTGACCGCCGCCGGCATCGACGTGACCGGCCTTGTGCTGTCCCCGGACGTGTTCACCACGCTGGCGTTCGTGGCACTGGACGACAGGGGAGAGCGCTATTTCTCCTTCGCCCGCAAGCCCGGCGCCGACACCTGTCTGCGCTCCGATGAGCTGCCTGCGCCGCTGCTGTCATCCGCCCGCGTCCTGCACGTCGGCTCCCTGTCCCTGACGGACGAGCCTGCCCGCAGCGCCACCTTCGCCGCTGTGGAGGCCGCGAAGCGCGCGGGCGCGGTGATCTCCTACGATCCCAACTACCGCGCTGCCCTCTGGCCGGACGAGGCTGCTGCCGCCGCGCAGATGCGCTCCATGGTGCCCTACGCCGATGTGATGAAGCTCTCCGATGAGGAGACGCTGCTGCTGACCGGCGCTGCGGAGCCGGAGGAGGCCGCCCACCGCCTGCTGGCGCAGGGCGTTTCCTGCGTGGCTGTCACGCTGGGGGAGAGGGGAGCGCTGGTGGTCGTTGCGGGCGGTATGCAGACCGTCCCGGCCTTTCTCTCCGACCCTGTGGACACCACCGGCGCCGGCGACGGCTTCTGGGGCGGCTTCCTGCACCGTATGCTGACGCTGGATAAGCGCCCTGCTGCGCTTACGGTGGCTGACGCGGCGGACTGCGCCCGTTGGGGCAACGCCACGGCCGCTCTGTGCATCACCAGGCGCGGCGGCATCCCGGCCATGCCCGCCCTGGGGGACGTGCAGGCGCTGCTGCTGCGGTGAGAGCTGTGAGCAGATGCCGAAAAAAGGGCAGCCTGCGTGGAAGATTGTCAAGCCCAGCGCGAAAAGTTTCTTATAAATCAACTTACTGCGAATTCAGCAAATTAGCGATTTCCTGTTCAAAGAGTTCTTGTGCGGTGTGCCAATCGAGGACTTTACGGGGCATGGCGTTAATACTCGCCGCTACTGCGTCACACTGTTTCTGTGTGACCTTTGCAAGGCTTTTGCCCTTGGGAAAGTAGCGGCGAATGATGCGATTGTTGCGCTCGTTGGTGCCACGCTCCCATGAGCTGTACGGGTGGGCATAGTAGACCGTGAGACGCTTGTTGCCGTGCCGGTCATGCTCCATGCCGTGGCAGTCCTGGAATTCAGAGCCGTTATCCACGGTGATGGTCTGGAATGTGCCGTGCGGGAACTGCCTGATGATTTTATGCAGGGCGGCAACAGTGGCGGCACTGGTTTTTGCCTGTGTGCGGAGGATAATTTCAAACCTTGTTTTACGTTCGGTCAGTGTGAGTATGGATTGCTTTTGTCCCTTGGCCTTGCCAATGACGCTATCAAACTCCCAATGACCGAACGTCTTTCTATGGGCTACGTCCTCCGGGCGGCGGTCTATAGGCAGACCTTTAGGGGCGCGAACAGCCTTGACAGTGCTTTTTCTGCGCTGCTTGCGGTATGGCTTTTCCGGTAAGTGCTTGCTGGTCACGCCGGGGATATAGCCACGGTCTATATAGCGGTACAGGGTGGTGGTGCTGACAGTCCACTGACCGTTTCTCTTTTTGACATTCACGATGGTGTCTATGGAGATACCCAGCCTGACCTTTTGTGCTACCTCCCTTGCGTAGTCGTGGTTTGTGCCGAGCTTTATATCCATGCCTTTTGCGGTGGACTGGTAGTCGGCATACTCCTGTGCGATCTGCGCGGAGTAGCGCCACGGGCGTTTCGTGGTTTCTGCGCCCATGTGTTCATACAGGCCATGCTTTACTTCACGGTAGATAGAGGACGGAGCAAAGCCGAGATGCCTTGCGATCATGGCACAGCTATTGCCGGTGTTATACAGGGCTTCGATGCGGAGGCGGTCAGACCAATCGAGACGGCGGTACTTTTTCATGGCGGCTCTCCTTTTTTGAAAGTGTAGATTCAAAAGTCCTATATATGCAACGAACGCCGAGGGTTTTAGACCCTTGGCGTTTCGTTTTGCCTATTTTACCACACTTTCTGCACGGCTGCAAGTGCCATGTCCGCTGCGGCGGGGAGTAGCATGAGGAGTTCAGAGCGTCAAGACCAGTAAAAAAATGACGCTCTCTGTTGCAGAAAAACAGCCGCCATAGGCGACCGGCGGCGGTTTTCCTGCTGCCGCCAAGCGACATTTTTTTACCGCAAGTGACCGTCTCACGGGGGACGGTCAGTCTTGACGCTCTGCCCTCTCTCATGCGTTCTGGGGGTAACGTAGCTCGCGAGCGAGCTACGCTACGCACACAGGACATTTTGAGAAAGGACGGCGCACACATGAAAGAGACCATCAAGACCAGCAGGACAGCGGGCTACCTTGAGAAGATTTTCCGGGCGGTCAACGCCGACTGGTTCGGCGGGGAACTGGAGGAGCCAATTATCACCATCCAGAGCACACCCAGAGCCTACGGACATGTGACCGTTTCCAAGGTATGGAAACGCAAGGGAGAGCAGCGGCACGAGCTGAACATAGGCGCGGAGACGCTGCAACGACCAATCGAGGAAGTAGTTGCAACCATCGTACACGAAGCCGTACACCTGTATAACCTGGCACACGGGGTACAGGATTGCAGCCGGGGCAATACCTACCACAACAAGCGCTTTAAGGAGGAAGCGGAGCGGCGGGGGTTGGTGATCTCCCATCACCCAACGTATGGATGGACTATCACGGAGCCGAGCGAAGCACTGATAGACTACATCATAGCGCAGGGGTGGGCAGAAATCCAAATGAACAGGGGCGGCGGCTGGACACCGCCACCAAGCGCAGGAGGAAAGACCGGGAGCGGCGGCACACAGACAGGCGGCAGCACAGAGCCGCCGAAGCGCAGCAGCACACGGAAGTATGTGTGTCCCTGCTGCAAGCAGAGTATCAGGGCGACAAAGGAAGTCAACATCATCTGCGGGGACTGCATGGAGAGAATGGAGGTGGCGGAGTAATGGCACAGAAAGAATACGCCATGAGTATACGGTGCTACTTTCCGGGGACGGGCAACAACAGGACGCAGCACTACCCGGTCATGCCGCTAAAGGACATACCGAAGTGGGTAGAGGCGTACCGGTTCACGCACCCGACAGCGGAGAGCATCACAGTTAAGATCTGGCTGAAAGACGAGGAACAACAGGCACTTTGAAAGTGCATTTTCAAAAGCTGACCCTATCGGCTATACGGAGGAGAAAGGGAAATTGAAATGAGATGTGTAGACTGCTGCTACTGGTGGAGAGAGGGAGACGAGAACCACGAGTATTGCCATTGGGAAAGCAAGTGTGCCGGGGACCTCGCACCTTGCGACACGGACGACAACGAGGAGGATTGACGGATGAAAGGCATCAACCAGCAGGGACAGGCCGTGTATTACAACGTGGTGGAGAAGCACGGCAAGATACGGTATCAGATACAGGCGGCCAGCGGGCAGGTGCTGCAAGGCCGGGACAGGCAGAAGCGCAAGAGCCGGACATTTGCGCAGGAGCATCAAGCGGCGGCGTGGCTGCGGCGCAATGGGTACGAGATATGCGGATAGGCTTTTACCGGCGGTAAAAAGTCGATTGATAGGGACAGGGGGTATATCCGTATACCCTTTGTTTCTATCGTGGTGCAGAGGGCAGGAAAAAGCCCTCGCCGTGGGGCGGGGGCGTTACCATGTCTCCCAAGTCTTTTCCGGGAGCGGTTTCCGGGATAGCGTGTTGAACAGCTTCCAGAGGGGCGGGCAGAATATCAGCTTTGTTCCACCGGTGAGGAACGGAACAAAGAAGTATTCGTCACAGATTTCTTTGGTCATGTCGTTGATGCCGACCTTACGGCCTATCTCCTTCCGCTTGATGAAGAACGGAAGCAGTGAGGGCTTTATCAGATAGATATGACGGGCAAGCTTTCTGATCTTGATATCTACATCCAGACCTTGAGAGAAGAAATCTACGTCAAGCTGGTAATGACGGTGATATTTGAAAAAGTATATCTCATCGTTGGTCATGGACATTTTGCGGTTGTCGTATTCCAAACCGGCTTCATCAATAATCAAGCGGCCATCGGTCATCATGTATTTGCCGAAGTCAGATTTATCGCATTTCATGGCACCGGTAATGCCGAAGTTAGACCAGACCTTACGGCCTTTTTTCATGTCCTGCTTGGCGAGATAAGCAGCATAGGTGGATTTACCGGCACCGGGGATTCCAAAGTACAGGGAGAGCGCAACAGGCTTTGATTTCAATTTCATAGCATCACCGTTGTTTTTGAAAGTGTAGATTCAAAAAAGAAAGAACGGGGGTGTGCGGCGAGCGCACGCACACCCCCGGTTTTGTTAGGCGCGGGCAGACAGCAGGCGCTTGAACAGGCCAACACCCAGACCGCACAGGGGAACACCCACACAGGCCAGCAGCAGGATAGGCTGGGCTGCAATGGTAGAGGCGGTGGTACCGACCCAACCGATGGCAGCGGTGAACACACTGGTGATGGAAGCAATAAGCTCAGTCATGTTTGCAATTTCCTTTCTTTAGATTTTTCGGGGAGCGGGGAATCAGGCGCGGGCAGACAGCAGACGCTTGAACAGACCAACACCCAGACCACACAGGGGAATACCTACGCAAGCCAGCAGCAGGATAGGCTCATCCGCAATGGTGGAAGCTACGGTTCCGACCCAGCTGATAGCGGCGGTGAACACGGAACCAACAGAGGTCAGCAGAGAGCTGACAGTGACGGCAGCAACCTCAGTCGTTTAGCAACGCTCCTTTCGTCAGTGATTTCTAAGTAAGCTGCGCACGATACCAATGATAACGGCGAAGCAGATTAGACTAAATAGATAGAAAATAGGCGGCTCCATGAGAAAGTCACAGATGGCACCGAGAATGGCGGTGCAGAATGCAATCATTTCATTCATCGTTTGAACACCACCCCGAGAAAGCGGAAGAACGACCACAGGACGATAGTGAACAGGAACACACCGGAGAGCCAATACCAATCCAGACCGGCAAGGCCGGGGACAGGCTCCGTGCTGGTGACGGACGTACCGTCTGCGGCAGTCTCCGTGACCGTCTGGGTGCGCTGATGATAGTCGCCGAACACAGAGCGGACTACGGTGGGCAGACCGGCTGTTTCCAGCGTGGGAGCGTCCAGAGACACAGAGCGGGAGGTTGCAGCCGTATCACCGGACTGCATGACAATGACCGGGGAGCCGGTTTCCGTCTGCGGAGTATCGGCGGTATCGGCAGCGGTTGAAAGTGTATTTTCAAAATCCATGGGAATCACCTCACATCTAATTGTCTGCCGGGAGAAATCCGGTAGCGGGACGAACCAGCAGCGGTATAGGTGGCGGGCAGATGCAGACGGTCAAGCACGGAATAATCCGCTTCACCGATGCTGTGACCCAGCATGATAGACAGGAACCGGAAGCCGATGGGGATAAGCGCAAGGCCGACCGTGAACACGGCAAAGGAGATATCCGTACCGGGGATATCGGTCTGCGTGAAGAATCGCCAGCCGTTTTCCAGCAGGGACTTGATACCGGATATTAAATCACTCATAAGAACAGCTGCACCACCTTTGCAAATATGCCGCCGAGGACTTTTGCCAGAAAGTCCACGAGATCAATAATCAGCTTAATGACCTGAACCGCTACAATGATAAGAAAGACCGTGATAGTTGCGTTGACTATGATGGACAGGGGCAGAGGGAGCCAAGAAAAGCACTCACGGATAAAGCTAAAAAACATAGACCGTCACCCCCTATTGACCAGCATACGGAGCAGACACAGCAGCATGAAACCGCCAAAGGCAAAGTAGACGAGGACTTGCACCGCCAGCGGCAGCGCCGCGAACATGTCACGCCAGAGCTTGAAGAAATCGTCCAAGCCGGAGAAGAAGCTGACCAGCTTTGTTATCAGGAAGCCCATACGTCTATCACCTCATTTGCAGGGGCAGTATCGCCGTCCATGGCTGCCGTCGCAGGAGGAGGCTCCTCACTGGTGAAGAAGTCCTCCATATTGCCGAGATCACCGTCAACGCTGCCGAGAGCGTCAGCGAACACAAGGCGGTACAGGAGCGACAGCAGCTTACCGGAAGCGCCGGTCAAAGCGCCGGCAAAATCCGTAACAGACTGTGTATTACCGTCACCGTCTGTAATATAGAAAACACTGAAATAATCATTGTCGTTGGTGATATTGATGATGGTGTTGTTGACATCAGAAGCGGTATTGTCCAGCTTGTCGGAAATCGTTGAAAGTGTACTTTCAATCGTGGCGAGGTCAACAGCGGGCTTGTTTGCCAGTGCGTCCAGCTTCTCCGCTACCGCCGTCAGCTGGGAGGTGTAGTCGGTGGGCGCGGGGATGGAGCCTACCGCATTGACCACACGGTCAGTCTGGGATTGCAGGAAGCCGGTGAAGCGGGAAGCGTAGACAACAGGGATGGCGGTATCACTGGTACCGTAGATGTAATAGGTGCCGGATTCCGGGGGAGTGAGATAGACACGCTTGGACGGCTCATAAGCGGACGATGTCCACCGAAATGTATCATTCTGACCAGACCAGCCCAGCCAGTTGCCGGAAGCGTCCCAGCGGGGGAAGTAGTAGGAAGACGTATAGGCATAACTAGAACGAGCGGGGACGCGAACGGTACCAGTATATCCAGTTGAGGTAAGCGTTTTGCCGCTAAAATCCGTGAAGCTGAATTTAGGAAATTGGACAGTCTCAGACCGAGACGTATCCTGAGTATACGAGAACCGGAACGTGAAATTCAGCTGATACCCCAGACCATACGTCTGAGAGATATAAGGAGAACAGTAGACAGATCGACAGATACCGCCTCCACTATAAACAAGATCTTTAGACAAAGTCAGCGCGCTGGACGGAGAATATAGCAGATACCGTGAGCCGGGATTGATAGACGAAAACGCAGAGGATGACACACCGGAGATGGTTTTATTACTAGAGGTTGACTGACTGTAAAAGCTGGGGAACGAATAGGTGCTCTCATATTCCCCGAACTGTTCTGTGATCTGGTTGCTGATGGTGGTTACAGCGGAAACAAGGGCGCTGTCATCGTAGGCCGGGATGGACTGGATAGCCGTGATGATATCGGTATCATCAAAGGCCGGAATGGACTGGATGGCAGACACCACGTCCGAGTTATCTACCAGCACCTTGCCGTTGGAGATCACCGAGGTGAGGGTGTCGAGCTTCGTACTGATGGTGTTACAGGTGGTGAGGAGGGAATTTGTAGCCGTATTGATAGAATTGACTGCTGTCAATAAAGAGCCAGTAAGGACGTACTCCATACGATTTAGGAAATACGCAATGCCGCCATTGTTGCCGCCGAGAAGGTCGGAAATACGATCAATATCTTTGTAGGCATAGACCAGACCGCCGGAAGCATTGCGATACCAGTAATTAGAAGCCTGATAATGATAGAAGATTGCATATTTGTCGCGCCCGGAAACGGTAGAGTATACTCCAATATTGCAGCTGACCTCTTTAAGCACGTCACCAAACTCGCCAGAAGCAAGACGGTCATTAAGCTCTAAAGCAAGGGAAGATAACGCATCGTAGGAAACTTCTGTCGAAGTCGATCCGGTAGAAAATCCACCGCTGCCCCATCCATCACCGCGAGAACCTCCGCCAAAACCACTGGCGGCAAAAGTACAGGAAACAGAAAGTAACACGGAGACTATCAACAGGCAAAAACCAACTATTTTTTTCATAGATTGACAACCTCCTGTGAACATGGTACATTTAAGAAAAAGGGGAAAGGAGAGCGCACATGAACCACTACATATACGCTCAGATACTGAACATGCAGGCCATGGCAAAGACTTTCGGACAGTCCTGTGAATTGGCAGCCACAAAAGACGATGGCAAAATCAGTAAAGACGAGGCCAAACAGTTGAAGCGAATCAAAGCCGCCGTGGAAATGTTTTGCAAAGAACTGGACAAAGTAAAGGTCTAACCCCTAATCCCTCGCCGCAGGCGGGGGATTAAGTGCGTTTAGGGGGCTTTTGAAAGTGCATTTTCAATTTGCAGAACAGGCGGGAAAGAAGCTGCATTATCAGCACAGCCGCAGCACCGAAAGCAAACATAAGCCAACTAATACAGCAAATAACAGTATCCACAGATACACCAGCTTTTGCGGCGATATCAAATTGAATTTGGTACAAAGACATAAGGAGGAACCTCGAATGAAAGAATTATTAGAAGCCCTGACCGTAGTATTTCACGGCGTGTTTGTTAAGTGGTTTCCAGAGTTCTTAAAGATGACAACAGGAGCCATAGGCGAATTCATAGATGCGTTCGGCTACGTCAAAACTATCATTGTCGGCATTTTTGCGCTGATACCAGTGGGAATAGGCATCATAAAGCGCTGGTCGAATCGCTGACCTCTAATCCCTCGCCACAGGCGGGGGATTTAGTCTTTTACCGCCGGTAAAAACACCGCAGGGAGCGTCAGCGGGAATATGCGGGGACGGGGTGTTATACCTCGTCCTTTTCGCGCTTCCTACCGGGCTTGAATCTCTCCGGGAACAGGGAGCGCAGCACACGCACGACTACCCAGAACATACTGGAAGCCAGCAGGACGAATACGAACAGGAACACCAGCACAAAAGCGGCAGAAATGAGAAATTGAATCATAGTTGTTACCTCGTTGTTTTTGTGGATGCGGGGGCTGGAATCGAACCAGCGGCACCGGACAACGAAACCGGCATGTTACCTCTACACCACCCCGCAGGATTTAAGGAATGTTGATTATATACCAGCTGAACACAGAGAACGGAAGAAAGTCGGAGGGGACAACATTGACCAGTGCCGCCAGTGCTTCCACCGGGGATTTTCTGGACACCACGTCAATACCGGCCAGCTGCCCATTGTGACCCTCCAGCGTAAAACGATATACCTGCATCTTATTCATTTTCGTTGCAATACCTCAAATCAAATCTTTCAGATAGTCGAATAGAAATCGACCGAGCGCATAGGCAAAGCCGCCTATCAGACACCATTTGAAACGGTCAAAAAATTTCATTGTCATATAGCGTTTGCGTCTCAGCTTGTACCGCCAGCGCCGGAACCGGCGATAGAGGTACACCAGAAATTGAAAGTGCATATTCAATAGACTGCCCTACGATAACCGCCCTTGGGCGGGCGGTTATCAGGGCTTATACAGTAGGCATCTCCCACGGAAGCCCAGACACTTCCGAGAGGTACGTTTCGCAGCATACCTCGAAGTGCTGACAAGCGGGACAAAACCCACGACACCAGAAGTAGCGGCGACAGGTAAGCCAGAACTTGAAGCGCCTAAACATGGTCATACTTTCATGACCGGGAACGAAACGGAGAACTCCGGACGGCCTTTCCGGGAGGTGATAGTTACCTTGAAGTCAGCACAGAGGGGATAGGGATAACCCATCGTTTCCAGCTGGTCAAGAATGGTCTGCAAGCCGGTTCTGAGGTCTTGCAGACGGTAGGTGTTATACTCGTACATGAAATACCTCACAGTTTGATCGTGACCGTGTCGATACCATTTGCCCAATCGTGGCGGTGGAGATAAGCGTCTACACCGGCATAATCGGTGACACGGCCTGTGTCCTCGTATACCCGTACCGTGTGAATACGCCGAAAGAACGCCTGTCGCGTCTCCACGTCCACGGAGGTATATTGAGCGTCCGGGGGGATGTTAGTGATGATAAACACTTTCGTGTAGCAAGCCTGACGGTTGAAGTACCGGCAGGGGAGCAGCAGCGGGTAGCCGTCCAGATAGTTCAGCATGTCGCCGTGCTTCAAACCACCGCGAAATTCCTCGAAAATGATAACGTCCTGACCATCGTAGGTGTCGAACGGGTGCTTGTAGTCGGTGACACGGTACACATTGGAGTAACCGTACTTGTCCATGACGGAGCGGGTCTTGCCGCTGCCGGTCTTGCCGAATATGTAGGTAACTTCCAGATCGCGCCAGCTGTCCTTGAACTGAGCGTCACGGTACATAGACCGGACACGCTCCACTTTCTCAATATCACGGTACGCAGAGGACACAGCGTCTACTATTTCCTCGTTGGTGGCACCGGACTTGATAAGCTCCACGATCTTATCAGCGTCACGGCTCTTGCCCTGCTGTTCTGCGGGCATTTCGCCGCCCTCCTCAAACGTATCGGAGAAGTTGATACCTTCATGCAGATGACCGCCTGTGTCCTTGTAGGAGTAGGAGCCGTCAGGCTGCTTGTTGAACTTCTCACCATCCTTGAGGACGTAGGCGCGGTTTTCGGAGGACTTTCCACGGGCGATATCGCGGTGGAAAGAGGGGAAGCGGGCGTCTATCTGCGTGTGGGTAAGCTGGTTCTGACAGACGAAAAAGACGTGAGTATGAAGAGTCTCGCACTCGTCACCCTGTTCGTCACAGAGACACCAGTAGAGAATACCGGGTAAATCAAGAACAGCGGCCTTTATACGCGCATGGTCAAAGCCGTGTTCAGTTGGATTGTTGATGGTGATAAGCCATTTTCTCGAACGTGCAGTAGCCATGTTCGACCTCACAAGTTGTTGATGATTTTAACAAAGATTCTCAAATTCTCAGAAGTTGCAGGGGGGGTAATACTGACCCCCCCTGCAACACGCGGCGCTACGCGCCGCGGGCTGCACTATGGGGGCTTGTGAGGGGAGAGAAAAGGCGGGAATGGGTGAACAGATGGCATGGTCTTACTTGGCGGGAGCAAAGGCGACCACATAGCCGCGATTGTCGAACTCTACATCGTACTCACGGCCGACCTCGATACGGTCAATGGGATAGTCAAAGCTATCCAGCGCCAGCGTCAGAGCAGCCTGTCCCTCGACACCGCGAGCCTTGCCGAGATAATGAACCTGATTGAAGTTGTAGGGATTGCCGGACTTCTTAGCCACACCTTCCAGATGTGCCTTGCCATAAACCTTGATACGCATTTTGAAATACCTCACTTTACTAAATTCCGTGTACGGATTGCCCGTCACACGTTTGCAATGAGAGTGTAAATCAAAAAAGGGCAGCCTGCGTGAAATAGTACTTGACAGCCCGGCGGTTTGGAAATATAATAGGAGGGCTGACGGGGTGTAGCGCAGCTGGTAGCGCGCTTGGTTCGGGACCAAGAGGCCGGGGGTTCAAGTCCCCCCACTCCGACCATGCGGAGTGTCCTTATAGGATCTGAGTATCTTGTAATGGACACTCTGCTTTTTTGTACGTCGAATACCACCCGTCCGGTGCGTCACCTTCGGCATAAAAAGCATACGCTGAAAGAGACGGCCTTTGCCGTCTTTTTCCTTTCCCTCCCGCATACACTTCTCCAAAAGCACATGCTGATCAAGGAGGTGTTCCGTATGCCCCAGCGCACCGCGTCATATTCCGGACGCCGCGTTGCCCCGACCCGCCGCCGCGCTCCTGCGCCCCGCAAAGCGCCGCCGCGCCCGACCCGGTCCCGCACGACTGCACCTAGCCCGGAGAAAAAAGCCACGCCCGCCGCCCGCCGCCGCATGGCGCAGATGGTGATCTCCGCCGCGCTGCTGCTGGCGGTGGTGGCCATGAAATTCCTGTTTCCCGCTGCATTGGAGCGCTGCCGCGCCACGCTTCTGGAGCTGCTGGGAGCCGACACCGACTTCGTGGAGGTATTCTCCGCCGCCGGACGTGCTTTTTCCTCCGGTTCCGATGCCCTGACCGATGCCTACACCGCCGTGTTTGGCGCGGCGGAGGTGCCTGCTTCCGGCAGTTCCGTTCCGCGAACCGATGATCTGCCCGGCAACGTGGATATGCTCCAGCGCGTTCTGAACTTTGACTACACCGATCCGGTGCCCGCCGGGGACATCACTTCGCTTTTCGGCGCCCGCAGCGATCCGCTGGAGGGCGGCGGGCGCTTTCACTACGGCCTTGACATAGCAGGGGAGGAGGGCGCCGTGATCTCCGCCTTCGCCGATGGCGTTGTCACCGCCGTGGGCGACAGCACCGATCTGGGCAAATACGTCACCGTCACCCATGAGGGCGGCTATTCCACGCTCTACGCCCACTGCCGCCGGATCACCGCTTCCGACGGCCAGCAGGTGCGCTGCGGCGATCCCATCGCCGAGATGGGGGACACCGGCCGCGCCACCGGCGTCCACCTCCACTTCGAGCTGCATCAGGATGACGTCTACCTGAATCCCATCTACTATGTCACATTCGCCTGACCGTTCCGCCGCCCTCACCGTCTCGCCCTCGGCGCTGGTGTTGCTGGCGGCGTTCCTGCTGTTTTCAAGGGGGCTGACGCTGCCCGCCGCCATTCTCTCCGCCGCCCTGTGCCACGAGCTTGCCCATGTGCTGGCGCTGCACCTGCTCCACGCCCCGCCCCGGCGTCTGACGCTGTCGGCCTCCGGCGCAGAGCTGTACGTCCCGGCGCTGGCGCGCCTTTCCTACGGCGGCGAGATACTGGCCGTGGCCGCAGGCCCCGCCTGCAACCTGCTGCTTTGGGCGCTGCTGTCCTCCGTGGGCGGTGAGGCGCTGGCGCCCTTCGCCGGGGCGCATCTGATACTGGGCGCGCTGAATCTGCTGCCCGTCCGCCCCATGGACGGCGGCCGCCTGCTCTGGCTCCTTGTGTCGTTGTGCAGCGAGCCGTACACCGCCGACCGCGTGGCCTATATCACCGGCGCGGCGGTATCCTCGGCGCTGCTGCTGGTATGCCTGTATCTGACGCTTACCACCGGCGGCGGACTGTTCCTGCTGCCCGGCGTTCTCTGGCTGACGGTGAATGGGGTATTGCCAAATGGAACAAAACACGATAAAATAAGCTGTTACAACAAATGATCTGCCGAGGATTTTTACCATGGACAAACGACTGGAACGCATCCTGCCCCGCGTACAGAAGCCCGCCCGCTATGTGGGCGGCGAATATAACGCCATTCTGAAAAACAAAGACGAGGTGGACACCCGCATCGCCTTCTGCTTCCCCGACACCTACGAGATCGGCATGTCCAATCTGGGCATGCGCATTCTCTACGGCGTCATGAACGACCTGCCCGGCGTCTGGTGCGAGCGTGTGTTCGCCCCGTGGGGCGACATGGAGGAGGAGCTGCGAAAGGCGGATATGCCTCTTTTCGCGCTGGAATCCGGCGACCCCATCACGGATTTCCACATCGTGGCCTTTTCCGTTGGCTACGAGATGGCGTTTCCCGCCATCCTCAACATGCTGGATCTGGCGCATATCCCCCTCCACGCCGCCGACCGTACCGGCCTGACGCCGCTGGTCATTGCCGGCGGCACCGCCATGTACAACGCCGAGCCGCTGGCCGACTTCATCGACCTTGTGAGCCTGGGCGAGGGCGAGGA
>ENA-USZK01000555-USZK01000555.1-human-gut-metagenome-genome-assembly--contig:-NODE-555-length-19484-cov-5.415005_pt1 | contig 19484 bp, 16 predicted proteins | sample MGYA00250043_ERZ773534 | MGnify/ENA primary metagenome ERZ773534 (study PRJEB29103, sample SAMN06112056) | human gut metagenome | biome: human gut; feature: ankylosing spondylitis patient; material... | reverse complement strand
GTATGATATTATCTGTTTGGCCAGACCTGTCTGGTCGGACGAATAATATCATTCTTCCCCGGTTTGCCTGCCGTGGGTGACGGCTTGTTTCATTTATGAACCGGGCGGTCACACACGGCTTTCCGCTTCCGGCACAAAGGAACAGCGAAAAGAAAAATCGTCAGAAATCCGTAAAAGCACCTCTTAGGCATAAGCACAAAAGAAAGGGGTTCTGCATCATCAGTCTAAACAATCGTTTAGGCGTGAGGCAGAACCCTTTTCTCACCGCTTATGCAATAGTCGGCACACGTTCGTTCAAAAACTTGTTTTGTACGATGGTGTACCGACGCAAATAATTGCTTTTACGGAAAATAAGAATGAAAAATCAGAGAGATTACATCAAAAGTCCCAATAAAAATGCTACCTTTGCATACGAAGAGTTCTTTGAAGGTTACGCAATACGCAGAAGAATAATGTAGTAGATAACTTACTAATCCGTAACCTATTACCATAATGAGCAATTAACACACGCTCATTTCCAGCGGTTTACACTCTTTTAGTAACTTCGCATTACAAAAACACTGACACAATGGCAATATCACTCTGCGCACTATCAACAATGGCTATGCTCGACCTTGCCGCCGCGGCTTCGCAGGCATGGCTGCCGATGCTTGTCGGCACTTACACCGACACCGACAGCAAAGGCATCTATCAATATCGCTTCAACCAAGAAAGCGGAACGGCAGAACTCACCGCCGTCACTCCGGCGCGCAACCCGTCGTTTGTGATTTTCTCCGACAACGGCGACAACGTCTATGCCGTCGACGAGTCGGGCACCGACGACGACGCCCTTGCAGCATTCCGCTATGAAGGCATCGACAAGCCATTGACCCGCATCAACGCCATGGCGACGGGCGGCAAAGCGCCGTGCAACATCTTCCAGACAAAAAATCTGATCTACACCGCCAACTATACGGGCGGAAGCATCACGGAGTTCAGACTTGCCGACGACGGAAGCATCAAGAAAGCCAACAAGGTGATGACGTTTTCGCTCACAGGCAAAGCTCCCGACAAAACAAGGCAGCAGTCAGCCCATCTCCACTGCGTCACCGCCGACCCCTACGAATGGCGCGCATTCGCCTGCGACCTCGGCAACGACTGCATCTACTCGCTCAAGCCCAACGCCGCATGCGACGGGCTGGAAGTGGACAGCACCCTATATGTAGCGGCAGGTTCAGGGCCACGCCACCTCACGTTTGACGACGAAGGCCGCTATGCCTACCTCATCACCGAACTGTCGGGCGAAGTGATGGTGTTCAGCCACCACGAAGGCAAGCTGACACAGATTCAAACCGTCACCGCCGACGACCGCCATGCCCGCGGCAGCGCCGACATCCATCTGACACCCGACGGACGCTTCCTCTATGCGTCAAACCGTCTGCAAGGCGACGGTATAGCCATCTTCAGCGTGGATAAAGAAAGCGGGATGCTCACACACGCTGGCTACCAGCCCACAGCGCGGCATCCACGCAATTTTGCCATAACGCCCAACGGACGCTTCCTGCTTTGTGCCTGCCGTGACGCAGACACCATCCAAGTGTTTGCAATCGACCCCGACACCGGCATGCTCTCCGACACCAGCCACGACATCCACGTGCCCCACCCCGTGTGCATAGCCATCGGCTCAAAATAAAGTCACAGCAAATAATTCAACATTCAACAATGCCAACAAACAAGAAATGTTCATGCTGAATGAGCACATCAAAAACATTAAAAATGAAATAACTGAATACAAGAAGGCGATGGATGATGACTTCACATTCAAAGAAGAAAAGGGAGACCAAGCAGGTGGACCAGAAACAAGCAAGGTGGACCGGAAAAGTGGACCAGAAACACGGAATGCCATCTTACGTCTTATATCCGAGAACGCAAGCATCACTTCACGCGAAATGGCTAACAAATTGGGCATCAACAGGAGCGCCGTGTCTAAGCATCTTAAGAAAATGCAAGACAACGACATCATTCACCGTGAGGGTCCACAGAAGTCCGGGCATTGGGTGATTATACGACAGGATACGGATTTAGCATGAAGTTCACGACAAACAGTTTGCCGAGAGACATATTGGTTGTGGCAGCTATAACCAAGTCAAGTCAATTGAAAAATCGGTCGTTGGAATTTCTCAGTGTCGTATGGCAACGAGTGATTCCAATGGCCGATTTGGGATAGAAGAAGAGACGGTTAGCGGCTTCTGACGAAATTAAGGAAACGGTTGAGTCCGTCAAGCATCACGCTGCGCGGACAAGCGATGTTCCACCGCATGTAGCCTTCGCCTTCGGCACCATACATCGTGCCGGCATTGAGCCATAGGCGCGCGTCGTCCAGAAGAGCATGCTCAAGCGCGTCCGACGGCATGCCGAGACTGCTGCAGTCCATCCACACCAGATATGTGCCCTCAAGACGCGTTATAGGAAATTCCGGCAGCTCACGTCGGCAGAACTCCGCCATAGCCTCATAGTTGCCATGCAGATAGTCAACCAGCTGGTTGAGCCACTCTTCCCCTTCGTTGTAGGCAGCGATTGTCGCCGCCACGCCAAACGGATTCACGTCGCACACCTCGTTAATGTTTATCGCCTTGTCGATACGGCTTCGCAGGTCGTTGTCGAACGCCACGATATTTGCAATCTGCAGTCCGGCGATGTTGAAAGCCTTGCTCGGCGACACACACGTCACCGACCGGTGCAGGAAAGCGTCCGACAGCGACGCGAAAGGCGTGTATTTGAACCCTTGATACACCAGTTCGCAGTGAATCTCATCAGCGACCACCGTCACGCCGTTGCGCAGACAGATGTTGCCAAGCCGCGTCAGCTCGTCGGGAGTCCAGACGCGTCCAGCCGGATTGTGGGGATTGCAGAGCAGCATCACTTTGGCGCGCGGGTCGGTGGCACAACGCTCAAGAGCGTCGAAATCCATCTCATAGGTGTCGGCGGTGCGGCGCAGAGGATTGCTCACAATCTCGCAGCCGTTGTTGCGTATCGACGAGAAGAAGCAGTTGTAGACGGGAGTCTGCACAATCACCTTGTCGCCCGGCACGGTCATAGCCTTTATCACCGCCGATACCGCCGGCACCACTCCAGATGTGTAGATTATCCATTCGCGGTCGATGTCCCATCCATGCCTCCGGCTGAACCACGATGTTACGGCATCGTAGTAGGCGTCGGGCACACGGGTGTAGCCAAAGATTCCGTGCGCCACGCGTTTCTGCAGCGCGTCGATGATGGCAGGCGCCGTGCGGAAGTCCATGTCAGCCACCCACATAGGCAGCACGCCCTCGGGAGCGCTATCCCACTTGTAAGAGTTTGTGGCGCGCCGGTCGATAGTCTTGTCGAAGTCGTATTTCATACAGGCAATTATTTTTTGTTTCGTTCAATCAGCAGGCAGTCGGCCGGCATCTTGATGTTGCCGTCGAGCACCACATCGCCGAGGCAGTCAGCCTCGATGCGTCCGCTGCGCGGATTTTTCACGCCTCCTATGCTTCCTTTTATTGTTGCGTTCACGGAACTGTACTCGAAAGCGCGGTCGCAAGCCGGATCAAACGTGCAATTCTCAAGCACCAGATTCTCGGCATAACAGAGCGGTTGTTCGCCAGAGATGTGGCAGTTGACAAGGCGCAGGTTGCGCGAATGCCATCCCAAATACTCGCCATTGAGTTCCGAATCGTAGATGGTCACATTCTCCACCTCCCAAAAGGCATCTTTAGTTGTGATTCTCGCGTTGCGCACCACTACGTTGCTCACATATTGGAACACGTATTTGGAGTCAGACACCAAGCCGTCGATTTCGATGTCGCTGCTGAACATGAAAGGATACGTTCCTCCTTGCAGCCGCAAGTTCTTAGCACGTATGCCCTTGCATCGCCAGAACGTCTCGTCGGCATCGGTCATTACCACGTTCTCAATGTCGATGTCGTGCATCTCGCGAAACATTTTCGGCGCGTCGATGTGCGTGTCGGTCATCCGCAGATGGTCGCTATACCACAGTGCAGAGCGTCCGCCCACATCGAAATGGCAACGGTCAATCACGAACCCGTGCACATGCCAGAACGGATAGTTGCCCTCAAAACGGCAATTTGTCGCCTTGATGTTGCTGCACTCCTTTATCGCCGACTCGCCTTCGCGTATCACCACATTGTCGAGGTGTAGGTTGTGCGACTCAAACAGCGGTCGCTCGCCGCCGAATTCCTTATCTTTTATCAGTTCCATAACTGTGTTTTTTAATGTTCTATGCTGTCTGCAAATTTACGTGTTTTTCCGCAAAGCCCACCTATCCGAATTACCGAACTTTCAACCTTTTTTACCCCTTTATACAGCCTTCATCCAGCGTCGGCGCCACAAATGCACCAAGAAGATGGCGCCACGGAACGTCAGCTCAACACACATGGCAATCCACACACCGCGCAGTCCCATTGTTGGAGCAAGCCATGCAGCCATCGTAAGGCGCACAGCCCAGATGCTCAGGAAGTTCATCAGACAAGGCTTCAGCGTGTCGGCGGCACCGACACAAACGCCATACGCCACAATCGACGCGGCAAACATCGGCTCGGCAAACGCCTCTATACGCAACGCCATTACACCAAGCCGGCGTATCTCGTCAACAGGCGTCATCAGCCCGATAATCTCGGGAGCAGCGACATACATAAGCACACCCATCACCGCCATCACCGCCATGCCCATTCCGACAGTGATTTTAGCGAAGCTCCACGTCAGGTCGCGACGGCGCGCACCGACACTCTGCCCCACAAGCGTGGTGGCAGCCTCTGCAATGCCATAGCCTGGCATATAGCAAAGGCTCTCGGCTGTGATGGCAAACGAGTTGGCTGCGATGGAGCACACTCCCAGCGGCGCGACAATGGTGGTTATCGCAATCTGCGCGCTGCATATCACCCCATGCTCCAAACCCATCGGGAAACCGATTTTAACCGCCTTTCTGAGCGTGTCGGCTATCGACTGTCTCCATCCGCGCAGCCCTGCAAGCCGCAGATGTGACGTGCCGTGGCGCAGATACCACAACAGCCAAGCCACGACCACCGTTTCGGCAAGCACCGTGCCAAGAGCCGCACCCTCAACACCAAGTCCAGCACCTGGGAGAAACACATCAAATCCAGCCACAGCGACCGTACGCGAAGGGAAAATCAGCAGAAAGTTGAACACCACATCAAGGGCGCACATAGCCACTCCCGCCATGCTCGGCACGTGCATATTGCCGCTGCACCGCAGCATGCCGCCGGCAAGAAACTGCATCTGAAGCGCTGGAAGAAACAAGGATATTATCAGGAAATAAGTCGACGCATCACGATGTATCGACTCGGCGCCGCCAAGCCAAACAGGCAAACTACTGCTGATGCCGGCACCGATGGATGCAAGCAGAAGGCTGAACGCCAACACCGCCACCACCGACTGCCGCAACACGCGCTGCGCGCCTTCCCAGTCGCCGGCACCGATGCGGTGGGCAACCTGCACCGAAAAACCCGAAGCCGCGGCACTCAGCAGTCCGCCGAAGAGCCATGTGGTTGTCGACACCAAGCCTATCGCCGCCGAGGCCTCAGCGCCGAGGCTTCCAACCATCGATGCGTCGATATACTGCATCACTATCGACGACAACTGCGCCACAACCGCCGGCACACTCAGCATCACCGCCAAGCGCACCTTCTGTCCAGCCGACATAGTCCGACCTTCGCGGATCATCGCCAGCAACCTGTCTGCCTCAGTCTTTATTCTCATAATTCAAAGTGCAAAATTAATCAAAATTTCCGGACCGGTTTTCTGGCATCAATCAGCCCCAGCTTTTCAAGCCTCATAATTATCGCCGTTTGGCTGCGCCCCATCTTCTGCGAGATTTCACGGAAGCCCATTCCGCCACAATAAAGTTTATATAATTTTCTGTCGTCAGCCCTTGTCCAGCGATTGCCGGCATTTGGATGCGGTTCAATTGGCTTGTCCGCAAGGCGTTCAGGCGATATGCACTCCAAAACAAAAACCGACGGCTTGCTTTTGTCATACATCACAATTGTCCGTACCTTCGCCCGTGTCATCGCCACATAAAACAAGCGTCGCTCCTCGCCAAACAAATAACCGTCACTGTCGCTCATCACGAAGCCAAGCACGGGGTCGTCGGCAATAGTCGACGGAAAACCGAAACTACCGTTGTTGCAGTTCAACAACACCACATAGTCAGCCTCCAAGCCTTTCGAACGATGCATGGTAAGAAACTCCACCTCACGTCCGCAAATCGTATAAAAAAGAGAATTGCCACTACGTCTCTGCCGGAAGTTTTTAGCCAGCAAATAATCGTCATAAGTGTATCGTCCAAGCAAAAACACGGACTTTCCCAAAGGAATCTCCGCCACAATTCGCTCAAGAGCGCCCACGGCATCTCCCCTACTGTATTCACGAAACACAATCTCTGTTTTTGCGTCCGATGAAAACGGATGAATGTTTTTCCTTATCTGAGCAGGGTTACGCTGAATGAACGCCGCCGATTTTTCCACGAGCGGATTTCCGAAACGATATGTAGTCTCAATCTTGTTTAAATCCGTTTTTCCGAAATATTGGTCGAAATGACAAAAGAGATTCATGTCGCTGCCCGAGAAGCGATAGATAGACTGCCAATCGTCACCGACACAATACAGTTGCGCCTGCGGATTGCCACGGCGCAACGCCAACAGGAAGTTATAGCGGTCCATCGAGATATCCTGAAACTCATCGACGATGATACAGTCATAATTTCCTCCGCCATTAGCATTGCACAATGCCGTTGCACCAACAATCAAGTCTGTGAAATCCACCTTTCCCTCGCTTCTCAATATTTCATTGTAGCGCACAACAACCGGTTCCAACACCTTTCCAACAATAAAACGGCTACGCTTGTCGCCTCTTTGCGCGACATCAGCGGCAACGTCAGCCATCGACCGGCAGCTTGTCTTCAGTAGGGTGGCAAACGTGGCGGTCAAGCGGATAAACACCTTCTCGCGCATACTGTTTTCCGGCAGGATTCTGTCGAAAAGCTCATCGCTCCGCACCTCCCGAATCGGGACACCCGCGGCGACAAGTTCACGTTTCAGTCTTTGGCGCGCTTTCTCATAGGCAAAGTCAGCGCTCGACAGTTCAATCAGACGTGTGCCAAATTTTTTATGCACCTCGCGTTTCCACGTAATCCCGTCATTATAGCGTTCGTTGGCCTCTTCATAAGTCAATCCACGGTCTTTGGCAAACCACGTAGGCACCATACCATGCTCATCGACGCCAAAATGTTCCAGATAGAGTCTGCACGGCTTTCCGCCGTCCATATAGTGAATCGAGAAGTCGGGACGATACTGCACGTGACGCTCATCAGCCACCTGATGCTCATACGGCTCCTCATATCGGAAATCCACACCAAGCGACGTCAGCAAAAAGCAGATTTTCTTCTCCTCTCCACTGCGCACATGCACTTCGTTTCCGTCCATGTCGGGAAACAGCGCACAATACCGTCTGTCGGTGCTCTCGCCCAACTGCAACCTACGGACATTCTTTGATTTCTCGTCCTCGTCAAGCTCCATCAAGTCGGAATAGTCAGCGAAATATTCCACCAGACATTTCCTATAGTCGGCATTATGGGCAAGTTCCCTATAGATTCGCACAAAAACAGCATCGGTATTGTCACAAATAGACGGCTTGCATTTAGACTGAGCAGAAATAATATCAAGCGCCAACTTATGGAATGTGTATCCGCGCAGGCCCGGATGCGGCATCCTCTCCGTCAGCTCGGCAGCAGCCTTATGAGTGTAACTGATAAGCAGTATCCTCTCCGGCTTGATGTGTTTTTTCTGAATAAGATACTCCACCTTGCCAACTATCGACGACGTCTTGCCACTACCGGCGCTGCTCACCACCAGGCAATTCTGTTCCTCCGACACAATCGAACGCCTCTGCTGGTCGTCGAGAGGATATGCAAGAACGGTGTCGAAAAAAGCCTTATGCTCCCGCAATTTGTCGTCTTTAAAGCGATTGTTGTGAGCATCCACAATGCTGTGGAGATTCTCAAAATCATCCTTGAATTTTGCTATGGAAGGATTGTGAGACATCAGAATCCGGCTTCTTCTTTCAACATCACACACCCTATTATAAACATCAAGCATCGACGACTTCAACTCTTCACACAGGATGGCGTCAACATATCGTCCAGAGTACTCACTGTCTACATACTTCTCCAAATCCGAAACATGCAACCGCTCTGCCACAATTTCTGCTACGGCTTTCTGACGACGGGAATGCACCTGTCGGAAAATCATCAATGCGGCAAACACCGCCAACATCACAGACAAAGCAATCAACATAGACAAGAAGTTTTGATATATTCAAAGTGCAAAATTAATCTTTCATATCCATTCTTTCAACTTTATGCACTATCTTTGTATAAGCATAGAAGACAGAAAAAGATTTATCAATATGGCTGGAATAGGAAAGACCAACGTGGCGCGTCTGCTTGACCGCGCCAAAATAAAATACGAGCTTGTGCCTTACGAGGTCGACGAAACCGACCTTGGCGCACAGCATATCGCCGACCAACTCGGCGAAGACATTCAGCAAGTGTTCAAGACACTTGTGCTGACAGGCGACAAGGTCAAACATTTTGTTTGCGTGGTGCCGGGATGCTGCGAGGTAGACCTCAAGAAAGCAGCGAAGGTGTCGGGCAACAAGAAAGCGGAGATGCTCCACATGAAGGATCTGCTGCCAACCACCGGCTATATCCGCGGAGGATGCTCGCCAATCGGTATGAAAAAACCGTTTCCCACGTTTTTCCACCGTTCGTGTCTTGATTTCAACTTCATCTATGTGAGCGCCGGTGTGCGCGGACTGCAACTGAAAATCGACCCCAAGGATTTGATTGAATATGTCGTGGCTTCGACAGCCGACATTATTGTCACACCTAAAGACGAGGAACTCAACGATGAACACATTTGGTAAGATTTTCCGGCTGACGTCGTTCGGCGAGTCGCACGGGACTGCCGTGGGCGGCGTTGTCGACGGTATGCCCGCAGGCATTGCAATCAACCTCGACCGTGTGCAGCACGAACTCGACCGCCGCCGTCCGGGGCAGTCGGCAATCGTCACGCCACGGAAAGAGTCCGACCGCGTGGAAGTGCTGTCGGGACTGTTTGAGGGCGTGACAACGGGCACCCCCATAGGGTTCGAGGTGAGAAACGCCGACCACCACTCAGCCGACTACGGCAACATCCGACAGACGTTCCGTCCGTCGCACGCCGACTACACATACACCGAAAAATACGGGCTGCGCGACCATCGCGGCGGCGGACGCTCGAGCGCGCGCGAGACTATTGCCCGTGTCGTTGCCGGAGCATTCGCACGCCAGGCATTGGATCAACTCGGCATCTCCATCTACGCCTACACTTCGCAGGTGGGCGACATCAGCCTCGACCCCGACTACCGCAAATACGACCCAGCGCTGGTGGAAACCAACGCCGTGCGCTGCCCCGACCCCGAAACGGCGGCAAGGATGTACGACCTCATCGACAAGGTGAGACGCGAAGGCGACACCATAGGCGGCACGGTGACCTGTGTGGTCAAAGGAGTGCCGACAGGACTCGGCGAACCCGTGTTTGACAAGCTGCATGCCCGACTGGCATACGCCATGATGGGCATAAACGCCGCCAAAGGCTTTGAGTATGGAATGGGATTCGACGGTGTTGGCAACCGTGGAAGCATGATGAACGACGCGTTCACTTCCGACAATGGAAAAATCCACACATCGACCAATCATTCAGGCGGCATACAAGGCGGAATTTCAAACGGCGAGGACATATATTTCCGCGTGGCGTTCAAGCCCGTGGCAACGCTGCTGCGCGACGTCGACACGGTCGACGCCTCGGGCAACCCCACCGTGCTGAAAGCCAAAGGACGCCACGACCCGTGCGTGCTGCCACGCGCTGTGCCTATCGTGGAGGCCATGGCTGCAATGACTGTGCTCGACATGTATCTGCTCAACAAAACCACCCGTCTGTAATGCACAAGCCATACCGCGACTTCGCCGACTTCCTCCACGAGCGTTTCCCCGACTTCAAGGTGCAGAAGATTGCCATCAACGCCGGCTTCACCTGTCCAAACCGCGACGGCTCAAAAGGCACCGGCGGATGCACATACTGCAACAACCAGACGTTCAACCCCGAATACTGCCGCCCGTCGCTGTCGGTGGGCGAACAGATTGAGAAAGGGCGCACATTCTTCGGAAAGAAATATCCCGACATGAAGTATCTGGCTTATTTTCAAGCCTATACCAACACCTACGGCAAACTTGGCCATCTTGTAGACCTCTACGAGGAGGCAGTGGCTTGCCCCGACGTGGTGGGACTGATAATAGGTACCCGCCCAGACTGCATGCCCGACACTCTGCTGCAATATCTCGAATCGCTTTCGCAACGCACATTCGTGATGGTGGAATACGGAGCCGAGACCGCCAGTAACCACACTCTCGACGTCATCAACCGCGGACACTCGTGGGAGGACACCGTCGACGCCGTAAACCGCACACACGCAGCCGGAATAGCCTGCGGACTGCACCTCATCCTCGGACTGCCGGGAGAGTCGGAGGCCGACATGCTCCACACCGTAGACCAAGTGTCGGCTCTGCCAATCGACACCGTCAAGCTCCACCAGCTGCAGATTATCCGCGGCACACGCCTTGCCCGTCAAGTGGCGTCAGGCGAAGTCAGCGTGGCACGATGGTCGGCAGACGAGTATATATCACTGTGTGTCAAGATAGTGAAGCGCATGCGCAGCGACATCGCCATTGAGCGATTCGTGTCGCAGTCGCCCGAAAACCTGCTCATCTCGCCGCGCTGGGGGCTGAAAAACTACCAGTTCACCAACCTGCTCCACAACGCTCTGAGAAGCAACGACAAAGAATGCTGACAATTTTATCGGTTATTTGGAATTATTCTGAATAATAATTTTTACCTTTGCACCCGTAAAAACAGAAGATAAAGACATTATGAGGCTATCAGACATAAAGACTGGCGAAAGTTGCGTGATTGTCAAAATTTTGGGTCACGGATCGTTTCGCAAGCGTATGATGGAGATGGGATTTGTCAGAGGCAAGAAAATCCTCGTTGAGCAGAACGCTCCGCTGCGCGACCCTATAAAATACCGAATCCTCGACTACGAAATATCGTTGCGACGCGCCGAGGCAAACCTGATTGAGGTGGTGCGCGAGCAACAAGCCGCCGACGTGCCCAATGAAGACATCGCAATCATCAAGGAAGACGACTGCGGATTTATAAACAAATTCGACACCGAACGCCACACCATCAACGTGGCACTCATCGGAAACCCGAACTGCGGAAAGACTTCGCTGTTCAACATCGCCTCAGGAGCAAAGGAGCACGTAGGAAACTACAGCGGTGTCACCGTCGACGCAAAAAGCGGGCGAATGGAGTACAACGGCTACTCGTTCAACATCGTCGACCTGCCCGGCACCTACTCTCTGTCGGCATATTCCCCCGAAGAACTCTATGTGCGGCGCTACCTCCACGACGAGGTGCCCGACGTGATTATCAATGTGGTCGACTCATCCAACCTTGAGCGCAACCTGTATCTGACCACTGAGCTCATCGACATGGACCGCAGCATGGTGATTGCCCTCAACATGTACGACGAGCTGGAACGAAGCAAGGTGACGTTCGACTACGAATCGCTGGAACGGATGATCGGAGTGCCGATGGTGCCGACCGTGTCAAAAAGCGGAAAAGGCGTAAACGAACTGTTTGACACGATTATAAGCGTCTACGAAGGACGCAACGACGTGGTACGCCACGTGCATATCGGATTCAAGAAAGACATCGAGGACGCAATAAAACAAATCCAGTCGCAGCTCAAGAGCGAGGCAGACCTCGATATGCGGTTCTCCGCTCGCTACCTGTCGATAAAACTGCTTGAGGGCGACAAGGAAGTGGTGACTATGCTGTCGTCTCTGCCCCACTACGCTGAAATCAAGGCGCTGCGCGACTCACTGGTGGCAGAAATCGAGAAATCGCACGAAGAGGATATGGCAACAGTGATGGCCAACTCAAAATACGGATTCGTGTCGGGCGCGCTCCGCGAAACGCTCCACACCGAGGACAAGGAAGAGGCCAAAACCACGGCAATGATTGACGCCGTTGTGACAAGCAGGCTGTTCGGATTTCCGATTTTCATATTCATAATGTGGCTGATGTTCTGGGCCACTTTCACCATCGGACAATACCCTATGGACTGGATAGACGCCGGCGTAGGGCTGATTGGCGACCTCATCAGCACATATATGCCCGACGGTCCGGTTAAAGACATGCTCATCGACGGCGTAATCGGCGGTGTGGGCGGTGTGATAGTGTTCCTGCCCAACATCCTCATCCTCTACGCCTTCATCTCGTTTATGGAAGACTCCGGATATATGGCGCGAGCCGCCTTCATAATGGACAAAATAATGCATAAGATAGGACTCCACGGAAAATCGTTCATCCCGCTGGTGATGGGATTCGGATGCAACGTGCCGGCAATCATTGCCACACGCACCATCGAGAGCCACTCGAGCCGTCTGATTACGATACTCATCGACCCGTTCATGTCGTGCGGCGCGCGTCTGCCCATCTATCTGCTTCTAATCGGCGTGTTCTTCCCCAATCACGCCAGTCTGGCACTGCTCAGCCTGTATGCGCTCGGCATAATCGTAGCGGTGGTCACCGCAAGACTGCTGCGCAAATTCCACTACAAGAAGGATGAGACACCGTTTGTGATGGAACTGCCGCCCTACCGCATCCCGACCATGAAGGCCACGATGCGCCACATGTGGGCTAAAGGACAGCAGTATCTGAAAAAGATGGGAGGCATCATCCTCGTGGCAAGCCTCATCATCTGGATGCTCAGTTATTTCCCACGTCCAACTGAAGCTCAGGAAGCCTCAGCACGCACTGAAATGATTCAGGATGGCAACACCAACGTTACTCCTGAAAACGTCACAAAAGTAGCAACCACCGAGAATTCGTGTCTCGCACACCTCGGCAAACTGGTGCAGCCAGTGTTTGAACCGCTCGGCTTCAACTGGAAAATGACCGTGTCGCTGATTTCGGGAACGGTGGCAAAAGAAACCGTTGTCTCTACACTCGGCGTGCTCTACAGCGGCGACTCCGAAAACGAGGCGGCTCTCGCAGAACGCATACAGAAGCCGAACCCGAAAACCGGAGTGCCCGACTTCACCCCTCTTGTCGCGGCTTGCTTCATGATTTTTGTGCTCATCTACGTGCCGTGCATCGCCACAATCACAGCCATTGTGCGCGAAACGGGAAGCTGGCGCTACGGAGCGTTCACCCTTGTCTACAACACATTTGTGGCATGGTTGATTGCCTTCGCCGTCTACCAGATAGGAACATTATTCATGTAGCATGGCACAGCAACGCAACAACGCCATCTCCATAGCCAAAGGCTTTGCCATCATCTTCGTGGTGATGGCCCACGCCGACATGCCCGGCATGCTCAACCGCGCCATCTACCTGTTTCACATGCCTCTGTTTTTCATCACCGCTGGCTATTTCTTCAAGCACGAGACGGTGGAAAACCCATGGCCATTTATAGTGAAGCGTTTCAAGGGTCTTTACGTGCCTTTCGTGAAATGGAGCATCTTCTTTCTGCTCATCCACAACCTGCTGTTCAAGATAGGCATTCTCAACGAGGTCTACGGCAACTGGACAGGCGGCACCACACATCCCTACTCCATCCACCAATTCTGGCAGCGGCTCACCAACATAGTGTTCTCTATGGGAGGCTACGATGAGTTTCTCGCCGGAGCGTTCTGGTTTTTCCGAGGGCTGCTCGTGGCAAGCATCGCCTTCGTGGTGCTCTACTATATGCTCAACAACGTGAAGCGGCTGCGCGGACGCACAGTGGCAATTCCATTGGTGATTTTCTTCATCGCTCTTGGCTTCGCATTGTTCAAAGCGGGCGAAGGAGTAAAGATTGTCACACTCGTGCAGGGTGGCTACCGCGACACGATGGGCGTGTTGTTTTTCAGCATCGGCGTGCTGTACCGCAAATATGAGCAACGCATCGGACACAGCCTGTGGCTCGCCGCCGCCGGAGCGGCTGTCGTGCTTGCCGGATCATGGCTGGAATGCCGTGGCATGAGCCTGTCGGTGCGCATCCGCGACGTGCTGTCGCTGCCAGTGACGGGAGTCGCCGGATGGCTGATGACCTACAACATTTCTTACCACCTGTCGCACCTCAAGGGACGCATAATCCAGTTTTTGGAGTACTGCGGCGAGCACACTCTCTACATCTTCATCTGGCACGTGTCGGCATACAAGGTGGTCAGCCTACTGAAAATATGGTGGTACGGACTCGACCCACGGCAGATCGGGTGCCACATGGTGATTCACGACTATGCGCAGACCGACTGCTTCTGGATTCTGTACACCATTGCCGGCGTAGGCATTCCGCTGTCGGGATACTGGCTTTACAGCCGCATCCGGCAGCAACGCAGTTTTTTTTAATTTTTTTTGTAAAAAGTTGGGAATTTATTTGTTTTTTTGATTACCCCCCCCCTATATTTGCAAAAAAATATCAGAGAAACGACAATGAATGCTACAATTCATAACTTCAACAATGCCGAGAAGCGCACAATTTCGGCTGAAGGACACATTGTGCCTGTCCTTTCTCTCATTACGACATTCCATTCCCAAACAATAATTATAAAAATCACAAGCACCTCGCAACGCAACGCATTGTCGGCGTTCCGCTAAGCGCGGGTGCTTGTGCCAATATTGGGGCACAGCCCCGAAACATCCGACAAACTTGACCAAACAAAACTAAATTATAGACATAACCAAACAAAAACCAACCAAAACAATGAAAAGGTATCTACTTTCCACTTTCACGATTGCAGCCGCGGCGCTGCTCGTGACATCGTGTAACGATGAGATGGACAACGGCCTGAAGACAGGCGACGAGGGAACCGTGACATTCACAGCGCAACTGCCTTCGGAGATGGGCACCCGTGCGTTTGCCGACGGACTTACGGCGAAACACCTGCAATATGCAGTGTATGAGGCTGGGCAATCAACTCCTCTGAAGGTGTTCGGCGACGAGACAACTGTTGTGGGAGAAGCCGAAATGGTCAACCTCAAGAAATCGGTAACCCTGAAACTGACTTCCGGCAAATCCTACGACGTGATTTTCTGGGCTGACGCCACAACCGATTCTCCATACACTTTCAATCCGGCATCACAGGAAGTGAGTGTGGACTATAGCAAGGTGAACAACAACAGCGACAATTGCGACGCTTTCTTCAAGAAAGAAACAATCACCGTAAGCGGGAACCAAAGTGTTGACGTCAAACTTACACGTCCGTTCGCGCAGGTGAACATAGGAACCGACGACTTTGACGCAGCCAAGGCCTCCGGACTGGAAGTGACCCAGACCGAAGTTGTGGCAAAAGCATTCGCCACGCTTAACCTTGCCACCGGCGAAGTTTCCGACGAGGCTGACCGCACATTCACTATGAAAGCCATTCCGACAGCATCCGACGGAGAGTTTCCCGTTGCCGGCGGCTACAAATACCTGTCGATGGACTACCTGCTCGTAGGTGCTGACAAGGCGACTGTCGACGTGGCTTTCAACTATGGAGGTCCGCAGAACCGCACGTTCACAAACGTGCCAGTGCAGCGCAACTACCGCACAAACATCTACGGCTCGCTGCTCACAAACACCACTGACTTCAATGTGGTCATCGAACCGGCATTTGCAACCACCAACTACAATCTCGGCGCTCTCTACACAGCTTCGCAAATCGGTGGAGCGGTGACGCTGAGCGACAACGTTGACTTTGACCGCACAATCGCTGTGCAACCAGGCAAAACAATGTCAGTGAACCTCAACGGGAAAACGGTGAAAAACACCACCGACTTGTGGGAAAACCCAAGCGTGCCAAACAGCTGGTCTCTGTTCTCTGTAAGAGGCACCGACAGCAAACTGACTCTTTCAGGCGACGGTGATGTCATCGCCAAAGCCAACGACTGCTACGCTATCGATGTTCAGGGCGGAGGACATCTTGTCATCGAGGGCGGACACTACAACGGCAACATCCATGCAGTCTATGTAACCGAAGGTGTTGCGGAAATAAAAGGCGGAACATTCGAGGTGCAGCAGAAATATCCTGACGCAGAGAAAGCCGATGAGTTCGTGCTCAACTGCCTTGACGAGAACTACAAAAACGGAACAGCGAAAATCATCGTTACCGGCGGCACGTTCATTGGATTCAACCCTGGCGACTGCAAGGCTGAGGGCAACGGCACCAACTTCGTAGCCCCTGGCTATGCATCAATCGCCGACGGCACAGCTGCCGACGGCCGCACCATCTGGAAAGTTGTGCCGGCAGTGGAGGCTACAACAGAAGCGGAACTTGAGGGTTCTTTCAAAAGAGGCTCTGTAACTGCCATTAGTTCAAACATAAGCACAGCTACTATCACAACTTGCCATTCAAAGTCAAATTTAGTATTCAAAAACGGTAGCGTTTTAAAGTTAGAGCCAACAGAAACAGGCGACCTATACACATTGAGTGTCCGCAAAAATAGCAATTTGACGATTTCAGGCAATGGCTCTATCATTGCCCCAGTCCTTATTAGTCCCAACCCAACAACATCTCAGGCTGCAGCTATAGAAGTCGGGGTTCAAGCATATTCTGGAATCGTAAACATCTACGACAATGTCACGCTCGAGGGCAACTCAGGAGCAGCTGGCAGCTATGCTTTAAAACTTGTTAATGGCACGGCGAATATTTACGGAGGTCATTTCAAAACAGCAGGAGGATTAAACGGGGACTCTGAATGTATCTATTTACAAAGCATAAAACCTTGGAGGGGGACCTATAGACAATGCAACCTCAACATCTATGGTGGCGTTTTCGAGACAACAGGAGATGCTAAATATCTAATCAACTGCAAGGACGAGCCATACAAAGATGGCAAATGCGCCATCAAAATTATGGGCGGCATATTCGTAGGCTTCAATCCTGCCGACAACACTGCCGAAGGCGCACACACCAACTTCGTTGCCCCTGGCTACAAATCGGTAGAGACCACCTACAATGGCAAGCAGGCTTGGAAGGTTGTTAAAGAATAACTAATAGCAAGCATCTAACGCTTCACAATATGGTCGGCGTCGTGTCTGCACAGGCACGGCGCCGATTTCGTTTCATGTCACCGTCGTGCCTCGCGGCGCTCGTCGGCGCGGCTCTTGCTCGTTGTGACGAGAAACACGCCCACAAAAATCATCGCCACGGCAAGCCCCTTCATCACATTGAACGAGTCGAGCCCGAGACAAACCGTCACGACACACGCCACTACAGGCTGCACGTAGTTGTACATTCCAGCCACCGTGGGACGCAGATTCTTCTGCCCGACAATGATAAACATATAGCTCACAAACGTGGCAAACACCACGATAAACGCCACGGCAAGCACATCGTCCCATCCAAGCGCGAGCCAGTCGGTTGCCACAAGGCTCGAATATGAGAACGGAAGCGTGCTGAGAAAAGCATAGGTAAACATCCACTTCATCACCGTCACAAGCGAATAGCGGCATATAAAATTCTTGAACAGGACAAGATAGGTGGCATAACTCAGTTGGGCGAAAAGCACAAGCAGGTCGCCAAGTATGGGATGCGCACCGGCTGCCGTGGCAGTGGCTCCACTGCCCAGAATGAGCATCAACGCGCCCCCAGCCCCGAAAGCTATGCCTGCCACCTTTTTCCCCGTGACCGGCTCACGAAGGAATACGGCGGCAAGAAGCATTGCCCACAAAGGCATACTCGTGGTGATTATCGACGCGTCGGCAGGCGACGACAGCCCGACTCCAAAGATGAAACTGCCCTGATTGAACACTATGGCAAGAAGCGACGCGGCAAACAGACGCAACATGTCGCGCGGCGGCACGTGCTCCGGTTTTTGAAACAGCGACACTGCCCAGAACAGCACCATCGCGCCGAAAATGCGCAAATCGGTGAGCACAAACGGCGTGACCACACCGCCAGCCATAACAACCTTGGCAAGGGGCGACATCAAGCCCCAACTCGTATTCGCCAGCAGCATCGCGCCGTGGCCTTTCCAACTGAATTTTTCCATAATCGGGCACAAAATTAGACATAAATATATTATTTATACCTACCTTTGCACCAAAATTCAAAAGATGACAGACAAGAGTTATTCTCTCACCATAACAAAAGAACAACTGGTAGAATTGCCCCGAGTGGAGTTTCCCGGTGTAATCAAGGTGGTAAACACCGCCGCCGAGGCACGCAAAGCGGTGTCGATACTGAAAAAATATCCTATCCTCGGCTTCGACACCGAATCAAAGCCCACATTCAGAAAAGGAGTGCCTATCCACGTCTCGCTGATTCAGATTTCAGCCGACGATGTGTGCTTCCTGTTCCGCGTGCGCAAGATTGACGACCTCGAGCCTCTGCACGAAATCATGGACAACCCCGACATTCCAAAAATCGGACTGTCGCTCCACGACGACTTCTCGATGCTCGCCCACAACTACGACTTCCACCCCCAGGGATTCATCGACCTGCAGAAACTTGTGCCCGACTACAATTTCGGCTGCTCAAGCCTACAGAAAATCTACGCAATCCTGTTTGACATGAAAATCTCAAAGTCGCAACAGCTGTCGAACTGGGACGCCGAGACGCTCACCGAGGCACAGACATCCTACGCCGCCATCGACGCATGGGCGTGCATACGCATCTACCGACGGCTGCTCAGCGATGCGTTTGTGCCGGAAGAGTCAAAATATAAAGTCATAAAATCAACCGATAATGAAAGCTAAAAAATCCACATGGCTGCCGCTGCTGCTGCTTGTTTATCTGATGGTGATGGCCTACGTAGGCCGCGGACAGGTGGCTGCAGGCAAGTATCTGCAATATTTCGGAGTGATGGGCGTGTCGCTGCTCGTAATCGTGCTGCTGCATTTCACGCTCAAACACAAAGAGCGCCTCAAAAAGCTGCGCGAGAACGATGAAGAATTGCCGCAACGGAGCCGAAAAGAAGGCAACGAAGAAAAATGACCCGTTTATTTTTGGTCATTACCTTTTATATCATTAAATTTGTTCACTTTAGAAAAATCTTATAAAACCTAAAAATATTATGGACAACGAACTCCTAAAACAAGTTACGGAAAAAGCCGAGAAATGGCTTTCTCCTGAATACGACGAAGAAACACGCGCTGCCGTAAAGGCTATGCTCGACAGCGAAGACAAGACAGAACTCATCGAGTCGTTCTATAAAGACCTCGAATTCGGCACTGGTGGCTTGCGCGGAATCATGGGCGCCGGCTCAAACCGTATGAACATGTAGCTGATGTGAAGATGTTGGATAAATGGATTGAAAAGTGCAAGGATGTAGAATCCTTTGACCTATCTGATAAGT
>ENA-USZK01000550-USZK01000550.1-human-gut-metagenome-genome-assembly--contig:-NODE-550-length-19718-cov-5.472176_pt1 | contig 19718 bp, 15 predicted proteins | sample MGYA00250043_ERZ773534 | MGnify/ENA primary metagenome ERZ773534 (study PRJEB29103, sample SAMN06112056) | human gut metagenome | biome: human gut; feature: ankylosing spondylitis patient; material... | reverse complement strand
TAAAAATACTCTATAATAAACTCAATTACTTTCTTAAACTTTCCTTGAATAATCATTCCAATAATTCCCACTATAACAATAATTATTCCTATATAAAACATAACATATGAATCAATAAACCATGTTGTTATTTCCATTATTGCACATCCTATGACAAAAATCATTACTGACAAATTAGAAACTATTTTTTTCATTTATCCTCCTTATTTTGTCCGATAATTTTCATTAGAAAATAATCTCTATTTTTCTTTCTTAATCATAATTATCTTCATATCTCTTATAGTTATTTGTGGCAAATCTGGCCAACCATGTATCAGGCGGAAGTGTCCATAAAATCACCAAAATCCACACTATGATACCGATAGCCCTGTAAACACCACAAAGCTCCGTGCATGGTGCAATATCCAGACAAGCAAATACAGAAAAAACACCACAAATAATAAATGCAATACCAAAATACACCAACCAAAAATTATTCTCCCAGCGATTCTCAAAGAAAAACCCTTTTATTTTTCTCCGCTGTAATATAAGCAATACCACACCGGCTATAGTCATCGCTATATTAGCCGCTTGATAAACATATATTCCCAATATAAATGCAAGTAGTATCGCAGAAATAAAGACTCCGCATATTCTTGCTCCGGCTATGCCATCACTTGACACTTCATCTTTTATATTACTCATAGCACCTTTAATCTGTATTATAAAAAATACCAAATAAAACATAAGACCTGCTATCACAAGTCCAAGCCATTTGGGTAAGCCGAAAACTGCTTCTCCGATAAAGCAGCCTATTGCCAAAACACATAATTGTATGAATAAAACTTTTAAATTATTCTTCATATTCCCCCTTATTTTGTCACTCCTATTTGCAATCGATCCTGACTCTTCAACTGTTGTTAATTTCTTTATATCCTATAATCCATATATCTTCAACCATAAATACATGAATGACACGAATGGTACTCAACAAATTTAGCAGGCTTATCTCTAAGATAAAAAGGCTCTATAACACTAAACGTTTAATATGTCTTAAATCCGCGATATCACAAGCCTTCCATCCTGCACATCAACCCTGACCTTATTAGACTCTATCCCTGCTGCCTCAAGCATCTCATCAGTGAGTTTTATCCTGTGCGCCTTGTCCAAAACTGTATATTCCATTGCAGGGTGTTTCTTCAATTTCTCCGTACTTACCTTTCCGTCAGATATAAGCACTGTGCGGTCTACACGGCCTGCAAGTGCCATATCGTGTGTCACTATGATGATGGTTATACCAAGCTCTTTGTTCAGCTTATGAAACAGCTCATAGATTGTATCAGCAGTCCTTGTATCCACGGCTCCGGTCGGCTCATCCGCAAGCAGTATGTCCGGCTTATTTGCCAGTGCCACCGCTATCGCTGCGCGCTGCTGCTCTCCTCCCGATAGCTGAGCCGGAAGCTTATCCTTATGCTCCTGTAATCCCACTGCATTTAACAGTTTAAGGGCATAGCTTTTATTATTATCCTTGCGTTTTTTTATAATTTCTCTGTGTTTTAAATTATCGGTATTACCTGAATTTTCAAACATCATCACGGCCTCGACATTCTGCAGCACAGTCAGGTATGGGAACAGATTTTTGGCACTTTTCTGCCACACAAAACCTACTTTGTCCCTGCGGTATCTTACCATTTCAGCTTCTGAATATGTGGAAATGTCTTTTCCGTCAATAGTGAGCACTCCCGCCGTTGGTGTTTCCAGTCCTCCTATCATATTTAAAAGGGTGGATTTTCCGCTGCCGGATTTTCCTATTATCGCTAGCATCTCCCCTGTTTCCACCGTCAGGTCAAGCCCCTCCAGTGCCATCACCTTTTTATCGTCGGTCTCATATATTTTTACCAGTCCATCGCAGTTTATCATCTACTTTTCCCCCTTTTAATTTAAATTACTATGCCGTCACTAAGCTCAAACACTTCATCCCCCAGCTCCATCAGGTTCGGATCATGCGTGGTCATAACTATTGTGATGTCCTCATCGTCTATCAACTCACGGAACAATCGCATGACTTCAAATCCAGAAGCGGTATCGAGTGCTCCTGTCGGCTCATCCGCAAAGACCACCTTCGGGCGATGAACCACAGCGCGCGCTATCGCAACTCTCTGCTGCTCACCTCCCGATAGTTGTCCCGGCATATGATCCATGCGCTTTGAGAGTCCGACACGCTCCAGCAGCTCTGATACTCTGTCATGCGTATTCTCATTTATCACATCGTTTTTTGCATCTCCAATGTCATTATCCATATCAGTCAAATTCTTCCGTATCTGACGTTTATTTTTCGCAAGTCTAAGGGCAAATTCCACATTCTCATATGCCGTCATCGTGGGAATTAGTGCTATAGACTGGAATACAAATCCCATCTCATACCGCCTTAGTATTTCCCGGTCTTTCTCGGTCATCTGCTCGAGGTTTTTATCCAGAAACTGCACACTTCCATCTGTCAGCATATCAAGCGCACTAAGGATATTAAGAAGTGTGGTCTTTCCGGAGCCGGAACGCCCTTTTAAGATGGCAAGTGTTCCTTTTTTTATCTCCATGGATACTCCGTCAAGTGCGTGGACTGTTGTACCATCTCCCGCCTTAAAATATCTTTTTATATTTTGAGCAATTATCGCATTTTCCATATGTCACGACCTCTTTTTTTACATGCTAACTATCTTCTCCAAGCCTTAGTGCCTGTGCTATCTTCATACTCTTAAGCAATCTGCTGATAACCACATAGCATACGGCTACAGCCACGAAAAGTACTCCTGCAAGCTCCAGCATATCAGATTGATAAATATATACATTTACTCCGATATTGTGTTTCTGCGGCAGATATATGATCGATATGAGCCTTACAAACATCGCTGTTGCAGTTATACCTATGCCTGCTCCCGCAAGAAGCGGCAGAAATGATAAAAATATCTGCTCGTTTAAAAGCATTGCTTTTACCTCTCTCATTCTCATTCCCATTGCACGGTATATACCAAACTGCAGCTCCCTCTGTTTTAATGTCATAACCCAATACAGCAAAAATCCTACTGAGCACACTATCAGTGAAAGTATAAAACTTAATGTAAACATACCGTTTGTGATCTGCACTGTGGCTGAGTTTTTATTCTCGTCTATAAGCTGCTGCGCGGATGTTAAATTTTTGTATATATCATCCACCGTTTTTCCTTTTGACAGGTTCATCCACACACTGTACGGTGTCATGCCGAACTTTTCCACAACCGTAGCATAATTTGCAACGATCAGGTATTTCTCCTGCTCGGTCACATTTCCTTCTGCATCTGTCTCATAGGTGTAACGCTCGTAGCCCGGAAAACCTTTTACTATGGCACATACCTTTGCATTCTCGGATGCGTAGATCTGATCATCATCGACAGCCTCCGGTACATACCTTGAGTAATTTAAGCTGTCACCAACTTTAAGTCCCAGAGCTTTTGCCAGATTTGAGGAAATGATGACTCCGTCCGGCTCTTTTGCCAGCTCATTCAGGTAATTGAACCAGTGCGCGTCATTAATATCATCATTTTGGTCACTCTGCAATTTCGCAGTCTCACCGAATTCTTTTGTGTTTATCGCCATAAGATATGCATCCGAAATCGAACCACTGCCTGCGGAAATGTCTACCCGCTCGTCCTCAAGCACACGCGTGACCCCATCACAGATGCCCTCATTTTTGAGCGACTCGTATTTACCGAAATCAGGCTCGTCATACATCCAGCTTACAGAGCCATCTTTATTCTTCTGTATCCTGAGTCTGAAATCTTCGTTGTATATCGCATCACAACCCACATTGTAGACGATCCGTTTTTCCATATTGCTGTTCATGGTGCGCGCCATATTCGCGTCAAAAATACCGCCGGCCACTGTCATGATAAGAAATACTGCCAGAAATCCCTGATTGTATCTGGTTCGTTTTAGCTGTAAAAATGATGCATACATTGCCGGAGAAAAATGCTTTTTAAAGAGCCTGTCCACAAGCAGAATAATAAGTCCGGTAAGTCTTACGCACAAAAGTGCCGCTGCAAATATAAAAAGCGAATTGTCCAGTATCATGACAGGATCTATGCTCCTGTTCTCAAGAACAGATATCGCAAGCGTACTCTTCTGCTTGTTGTAATTGTAAAGCAGATATGCTGACAGAGCCAAAAGTATAACGTCTATAAAGCATTTCTCCCAAAGAGGCTTTTTCTTTGATATTCGTTCCCTGCTGCGCTCTGATATGGCATCCTTTGATTTTTTCCACACCGGAACTGTGATAAACAGCACCATGATAACTGCCGCTGCCACCGCATAGACAAGCATCTGCCATACAAATCTGTAAGTGCCTATATCCTTTGCCGTAAATCTTAAAAATCCGTCTGTAGATGCGGCAGCCCGGCACATTATATATCCGAGTACTATTCCAAGTACACAGCCCGCAAACGCTATTATTCCCGACTGCTGCAGGTACAAAATAAATACCTGTAATTTTGTCGCACCGCGGCTTCTTAAAACAAGTATGTCATTTTCCTCGAGCGAAAGTATCTGTGCAGATATCATTCTTATAAATAAAATCAAAAGCACAAGACACGGCAGCTCCAACGCCCAAAGCATCAGCTTTATCGTCTTCTGCTGTGTAAAAAAGCGCTCCAGCGTATCACGGATGTTGTCATTGTAGAGCTTGTCAGCATCCTTAAACTGCTCCATATAACCGTCATAAAGTGAGGCATTTTCCGTGTTGATCTGCCTGTAATCCAGCATGAGAAAATCACTGTAGCTGATATTGTCCTCACTGTAATACTGCATCATTTCGTCAAAAACATCCTGCGAAACAAATATCACATCGCCCATATCCGAAAGCGTCTTGGCCCAATATGGATCGTTTATATCTTTTTCACGGCAGATCTGTGATATGACGAAAGAAATTTCCTTTTTCCCACTGCCATCAGGTACATGTAAATAGATTTTTTCACCTGCTACAAGTCCGTAATGATCCATTGTCTTTTCGCTTATGCTGCACTCGAATGTGGCTGTGTCAGACTGAGACTTTACAACCTCAGCGTACTCCGAAAGTCCCGGCAGATATCCTATTGTAAAATAATGGTTAAGTCCTCCAAACTCTGTATCTGCGCGTCCTCCTGAGAGTGTGATAAGCTGCTGTGAGGAAACCTTGTTTATATCCACATATTCAGTCCACTTCTTTTCGTATCCTGACAGCTTATCAAGCACTGACTGCGAATCAGGATAATCTGCCACCGCATATGTTCCCTCGCGGCTCATCTGTGCTGGATACTCATTCTGCTGTGTGGCATGATCCGTAAAAAGTCTGTCGAGTATCTGATTTCCCGCACCCTTTTCAAACATAGGGTGGCACACAAAAAGTGCTATAAACAAAGCCACTCCCATAAGCAGACACAAATTTAACCATTTTCTGTTTTTTAATTTATTAATTACGAAGCCAAACATATTTCATCGCCCTCATCAATACCGTAAAGCACAAGTGTATTGCTGCCTGATGTATAATCGCTCAATATTACCGGCTGCTTTACCACGCTGTCCCCATCAATTTTCCACACATAGTAGGATATATCATCTTTGTCCATCGGATTGACCTGCTTGTGTATGATCGAAGTCGGCACCACTACCACCTTTTTAAAAGAAACATAAGAAAACTTTACAGCAGATGCCCTGGTCAGATCATCCGGTATTCCATTGTCAAGTTTTATATAAAATGCTGCATTTCCATATCCCGAATCTGTGATTCCGGTAATATGCACACCTTTATCATCCTGATTTATATATCCCTTTTGAGCTTCCCTACCGTAACCGGCAAAACCGATACAGCTTCCGTAGATCGTTGTACCGTCCAGCTCAAGTGATACGCGCTCTCCCACATCTGCTATATTGTCCTTATATACTTTATAGCTATTGCTATCCTTTACCTGAACCAGCAGTACGTCCGTGGAATTTCCGGTTATCTGCAGGATATCTGAGCCTTCCTCCACATTATCTCCTGCCTTGACACTCACCTTTGAAACTTTTCCGTCATTTTTGGCATATACTGAAATATTTCCTTTGCCGTCATTTCCTGAACTTATGCTGTCATATGCTGACTGTAGCCGGGAAAGTTGATAGGTGTGGTCTGCACCGGCAAGTTTTTTCTGCAGATCAAGTAGCTGTAAGTTCAATTTCAACTGCTGCTCATCATATGCTGTATCCGGCTTTTCATCCTGCCGGTTATTTTCTTCTGCGCTGCTACCACCTTCAGATAAATCTTTTATCTGTTTATCGTAGTCAGCAATCTTCTGCGCATAGGATTCATTCTCCGAGTCGATCGCATTTTTCGCCTCTGTTATGGCAGCTTTGCCCTCTCCGGTATCCACCACGTAAAGCAGCACGCCCTTTTCTACCGTATCGTCCTGCTTCACATTGACCGATACGATCTGCCCTTCATAATCACAGGTTTCGGTTATCGTCCCTGCGTCAGATCTGCTGTAGCGCACACCGTAGTTTGCTATATCAAAGTCAGACCTTGTTACCGTATATTTGCTATACTTTGTCGGAACCTGATCTGTAGAATTATAGTAGACCAGCTCCCCCTCTTTTAAGCCCTCTGTGACCTGTGTATAGTTTTCATCAGACTCACCTGTTGTTATGATGCGTTTCTCGCGGCCACCTTCATTATTTTTCACATAGACATATCTGGTATCGCCATCCTTATAGATGGAATCTTTTCCCACGACAAGTGCATGATCCGCTTTTGTCTTTTCAAAATATACCGGATACATCTGCCCTGCCGTAAGAAACGGCTTTTCCCTGCTTTCCACGCACACATCCGGATAGCGGTTGTTTATCTTCGAAAGTACCAAAACCTCTGATGTATATTGAGACTCGGTGACATCATATTTTTCGCCATCGACTATCACATATTTCTTGTCATAATCGCTGTATTTGTACTCATTTATGGCTGTATCTTTTATATCCAGCACAAGGTCATCCGTATCGGAGACAATGACTATATTCTCGTATGCCGCAGCAGACCTTCCATCTGTCAGCTTCTTAGTGTAAGTGACAAGACCGCTGTGGGCTGCCTTAAGCGTTCCATCATCAACAATCTGCTGATATAAAGCCATCTGTTCATTGATCTTTTGCACTCGGTATTCGTGAAGCTGCTTATCGTACCGTTCATTTTCCTGTTCTGTGGCAATCTGCGTATTGTAATCATCTTCTGTGCTCTCTTTTTTCTCAATCTGTTCTGTTGAAAATTCGTCCGTATCCGCAGCCTGACTCTCCCATAATTTGATCTGCGTATCCGAGATCTGAGCGGATATCTCATATGTCTCATTCTCATGCACCAGCGCATCCTTACATTCCTGCAACTGTTTTTTTGCCTCATCCACATCACAGACAGCAAGCACATCCCCTACATTTACTGTATCTCCCGGCTCCACATATATCTGTGAAATGTTTACGTTGGCACTGTAGTAATTGCAGTAATCCCTAGGAACTGCGGTAGCCATCAGCACCTGTATGGAGCCAATCGTACCGTATTCCACAGGTCTGTAGGCTTCATTTAACGCTACAGGTTCTTCAAGCTCCGGGATGCTGCTTTCTGTCATTTTTCCACAGCCGCCTGCCACAAACGATACACATATCCCCAGTACTGCCAGTTTTTTTATTGATAAAAGGTTTCTGATCTTCACTGCAAAACCACCTCATCCCCGCTTTTAAGTCCTTCTGTGATGATCCGGTAGTCTCCCACCTGATCTCCGGCACTTATCCATACCGCCTGTCTGTATCCATTCTCATCCAGTGTGTATACAAAATACCTGCCATCCTTCTCATGTACTGCGTCCTTTTGCACATACACAGCATTTTCTATAGCAGGGCGCGTCACTTCCATGGAAAATATCTGTGCATCCGATACTGCCGACATGTCCGATACCGGTTCAAAAACAACCTTTTTATCGTCCACCTCTTTTACCTTAAGTTCAAACTCTATATCAGATGCTGTTGCCGTGTATATATCACCTACATTAAAGTCATAACCTTCCGGTCTGTCAGCCTCGTAATTGCCGTTTCCGCTGATTTCTGTTATAAGATTGCTGCCCGGTTCAAAAACTCCCGCCAAAAGTGAATTGTCCATTGCTGTGATCGTACCATCCTCTGATGCCGTGATCTGATATCTCGACAGTTTTTCCTTAGCCTCATCAAGATAAAGCTGCGCAACCTCTGTATCCTTATCAAGCTGGGCTATATCGCTTGAATAATCCTGAGTATCATCGATTTTCATAATAGCCCTGTAGTGCTCTGCCAGAAGCTTATTCTGACTGATCTGCCCGCTGTAGTCCTCAATCTTTTTCTGTATCTCCCCGGATTTAAAAGCCACCAGTATATCGCCCTTTTTCACATGATCACCCACTGCCACATTTACCTTTTCAAGCGTAAGCTCCGTGTTTGTCGCACCATAGGAAAACCTGGTATAGCCCTGCGCGCTCAGACTGATGGTAGTCTGCGGTGTGAGTGAACCGCTCTGTACCGTAACTGTCTGGTATGATATTTTCTCGTAGAAAGCTCTGTCCGTCTGTGCAAGCTCCTTTTGTGCCGCCCCACATCCTGAAAACAAAATAGAGGTAATTGCAGTGGCAAGTGTCAAACGCCCTATATATTTTTTCTTTTTATTAATCATATATTTTCCACATCTTTTCCAAATAAATATGAACCTGATCTATTATCTAAAAATGTAACTCCATGTATAAACTTTATTGCAGCCAATAACAGTATCTTATATTAGATCATCACTCCTTATGATCGTGCCGTCTATCGCATTCACATACACCGGATATCTGTCGTAGCCCTTATCCTGTTTTGACAGACACCATGCCGGAACATAAGTACATTTATCCTTGTCAGATGCATCCTTCAAACGGATATATCCGAGCTTTAGATTGTTGTAAGTGTGATTTTGTGTAAAATCATACTGATCTGAGTTTTTTGTCATGTCATCCTTGATGATCTCTTTAATAGTGTCCATTGACAAGAGTTCTACGTTTTTTGACTCATTTACAATATCAACCGGGTAAGAAACAGTAAATTCCGTCACTCCCTGATCCGTCACAATAAAGGAACTGCTGCCATATGGCATAAAATCATCATAGTTATCGAGTGTATCCCATATATCCATATTCCGGGTGAAATCGAGTGACTTGCAAAACGCTATGCCATCCACACCCTCGCCATAATCTATGATATATCCCCAGGCTGTATCCTTTATGACGCTCTCTTTATCATCAGTTTTTACAGTATCATCACCATCCTCTATCACTCCTGCGCTCCACTCGTAGTCTGATGTTCCTATATATACCTGTGAAGCCCTGCCTAATTTATTTTGAAATTCTTCTGCCTTTTTTATAGCTTCGTCTTTTGATAATGCACACTCATTATCATATGAAGATGTAGTATCTCCACCTGTAGAGCCTCCGTTAAATCCCTCTACACCTTTCTCCTCTGCAAAGGATGGTGGTCCGTAATAGCCATACTCACTATCATCGTATAATGTCCCCTCACTTCCTGCCTTAAGAGGCTGTGCTGAAATATATTCAAGCGAACCGTCCTCAGCAATTCCAAACCTAAGCTCACAGAAAACATTACCAATATATCCCAGATACTCATTACAATCCGTATAGTCTGTGGCTATTTCACGCGTATCAAGTGCAGACGGTTCTGCCTTTTCATACTGTTCCAGCAGATCATTTTCACTTTTCATCACCCTGCTGACGCCCTCTTCTGTGATAAGTCCCGCATCAATTTCCTGCTGATACCCGGCAATCTCATTTTTTACAACCTCCATGCTGTGATATATCTCTTCTTTCGTATAATGAGGTATGTCGTGATAATATACGGTACTATCGCCAAAATAAGCCTCTATCACACTCTTTTTGAAATCGGCACCCACCTTTATATTCTTCACCTCAACAACCGACATGCTTTTGCAGTCCGGCAGGGTAATGTCTGCTGAAATATCCACATCCACACTTTTGTCAGATGTCTCAACAGCAAAGCTGTCATTCCATTTCGTACTGTCGTCAAACGCACTTATATCGCTTCCTGCTTTTGTGTTTATATTTTCAGTTTCCATATTGTAATCTACTTTTTTTCCTGAGCAGCCTGTGAGTGAGATGATTACTATCGCTTCAACGATCGTCATAGCCGCTGCGAGTATTCTTGTGTGTTTTCTCATATGCCAATCCTCCCTGATATGTCACATTTTTTCTACAACATAATTATTCCTGTGAAAGTACGGTCCGATGTAAACATTCTGTATCTTAACTCAGATCGTCCGGATGTATCACACTTCCGTCAATCGCGTTGATAAATACAGGGCATGCATTTGTAGTGTCTTTCTGCAGCAATTCCAGACTCCATGCCGGAATATAACTGTATTTTTGCATATCAGTCCGGTTGTTTACCCTTATGTATGCAAGTTTTAGAGTATAATATTTTACATTTGTATCCAGTACATATTCATCAGCATTGTTTTTAAGTTCATCCCGGGCAATATCAAATATATTTTCCAAAGGAAGCATTTCTACATTTTCCTGTTTTCTTACTATACTTACCGGGCAGTCTATAAAGAAAGTACCTATACCATATTTATCAATATAAAAATTGTAGAATTCATTATCAAAAGTATCCTCTATACTATCACCATATTTCATATTGTATCCGCTGTAATCCATCGGATTTAAAGCATCATCAAATAATATTTTGCCAACTCCGATATTGTAGTAAAATCTATAACCACTTACACACTCATGTATATCATCTTCCTGATACACATGATCGGCTCTTTCGTTATATCCACTCCATTTCAGCTGCGAGCTCTCAGTCTGCGGGATGGATGAAAAACCTGTCTCTTTCAAAAAACTGTCTATCATATTCCCCGCTTCTTCTATTGTGATACCCGATTCATTTTCCTCCTGCGCGATTTCCTCTCCCGATGTATCCTGTGAATCCGTGATATCATTTACCGTATCATATTCCATGAGTGAATCCGGTCCAAAGTATTGCTGCACATATCCATCGTTAAATATATTGCTCCACTCGTATTCATTACTTCCTGTCTTTTTGGTATATCCCTCAATCGGACCTGCGCCAATTCCCGACAGCCATTTATTTTCATCACCATCTGCAACAAAATTCACGTTATACCAGGTGTTTCCTTTTTTTCCTACAAACTCATCACATGAATCATACTCTGTAGCTATAGTCCATTCATCCCCGGCATTTTCCAGATAATGCGTATACTCCTTCAAAAACTCAGCTCTGTTTCCTGTGCCAGATGTATCAGTTGGTGTTGTTGAGGAATTTATGGAATCAATGAGATTTTGAAGCTGTGTTTTTGTCCAATGTTCCTTATCATAGTAATAAATCTGTGACTCTCCAAAGTATGCCTTCAATACCTTTTCCTTGAGCTTTGCAGAATAAGGTATCTTTTCCACTTCAACTACTGACATTGTCTTACAATCAGGCAGTTCCACTTTTGCACTTATATCTATATTTACATTTCCAATTTCTGTCTGCACGGAAAACTCATCGCTGTAGGTCTCATCTGTACTAAAATCCTTTACATTGCATACAGCACTTTTTGTCAGTTTTTCTGTACCAGTGCCATAATCGACCTTTTTATCTGCACAGCCTGCCAGTGATGTGAGGATAAGTGCCTCGATGAGTGTCATAATTGCTGCAAATAATCTCATATTTCGTGAAGATATGTTACCCCTTTTATCCATATGCGGTTCTCCTCCCTTTTTGTTCTTTCCCGGTGACTATTCAGAATAGTTATCTTCCATGTTGTTATAATGAGTATATATGTCAGTTGTAAACTTTTTGTATCATACATTGCATTTTTTATTATAAAAAACCGGTCTGCACATACTTATGCAAACCGGGTCTATATTTAACGTATCTTGTAACTATTAAACTATACCAATTCAGGAATTTTATATCCTGCTTCCTCCATCGATTTTTCAAATTCTCCAAGGCTGACATTTGCCTCTTCGGCTGCTACATCTATTTTTAACCTTCCCTTTGAAACCAATGAATACAACATATTATTTTTTCCCTGAAGAATCCCCTCTTCCTTCTGTTCCTCACCATACTCTTTGGCATATTCCTTTGCATATTCTTTTGCATATTCTTTGGCATATTCCATTGCATACTGTCTTACTGCTTCACTCATAGCACCACGTCCTTCCTTTTCTTTATAATAAGCCACTGCTTTTGACAATGCCTCGCTTTTTATCTGCTCCGGCCTGCACTGGTGAAAATCTCTCATCATCCGACCTATATCATCATTACCTTCATACCTTCCATTTACATAGATGATATGTGAACCGTCCCCAAAGACTTCGCCTGTTTCATCAACACGTCTTTGAATGTGATAAAATGGCAGTCCTTTTCTGAATTTATCGTGATCATAAATAAAAATCACGTAGGAATCCTTAATCTCCTTAAACTCCTGCCCTTCCTTAAGCATCCTCGCATCCATCATACTGCTGTGATATCTGGCTCTTCTGACATGCGACCCCTCCGCATTAATCTGCACCTCGATATCAATATGCCTGCCATCGACATCTATTGCATGGACATCCAAGGTAATACATCGACCGACATTATTCTCCTCCTGTTTAGTTGTGTGAGCAGGGAGAATATAATATCGCATGCTACTAAATTTCTTGTCAATATAAAGCATCAGCAACCCCAGTCCGCTTCATTCACATAAGATTATCTCAATCGACATATCCATTTTTCCCTGCTATTGATAGGTAACTTAAAGCATTGAAAATTTCCATGTCTTTGTCGAAAAATATTAAGTGGTTCTGCCCTCTTCAAAGTGATACGCACCGATGAAAATAAGTACTGTGGTGTCGCTCAACAGAAATATAATGCTTTGAAATGATTGTAGCATAGTGAACCGCATTTGTCATTATAATTTTTCACTTCTCATGGACCGCATACACATATTCATTTTCCTGTAAAAACTGCAGCACCTCATAGCTTTCATTATTTTTTTGCTCCACTGCTGTTGTCTCGGATATCAGGTTAAGCTTTGAAAAATCTATCCCGCTGTAGTCAAAATATCCTTTGTAAGCAGACAAATCATTTTCTGCCTGTGATTCATCATCTGCCTGCAAAACCTCTTTATATTCACTCATATCACTAATATCCTTCATATGTGCTTTTGCCATAATGATTGTCCCATCCTCAAGCATCCAGATTGTATGATTTTGTGTACCATCATACTTCTCAAACCTGATTATCCAGTAATATGCCGTATATGTGTTAAAGGTATTATCCGATGCCTTTTTCGCTGCTGCCTCCCACGTATACCAGTTAGAGTAGTCAGGTGAAAGATTTACAGGATAGAGTTTTTCGTCATAAAGCTTTTCCATGCTTTTTCTGCATGCGGCAACTGCCTGATAATCCTGCTCATCCATCTCATAAGAGGCGGCGTCATCTGTCGTGCTGTCCCACTGCCCATCTATGAGAGAGAGCTTCTCTGACAATTTCAGATTGGCAGATGCTTCCTTTGCCATTACAGAGCCTGAAGGCAGATAGCTTTTAGGAACCTTCGCCACATGATCATGTTCACTTTTCTGGTTTGCCTCAAGCACTATGCCAGGCACCACGATGCCTGCTATTACTATACAGATTACTGCAACAGACATTATTATTAATTTGAAGCTGTCTTTTTTCATATCTTCCTTTAAATCTTACTAATTTACTATTTTTTATATCTATATTGCGTTCAGATTACCACGGCAGCAAAATCCTCATCGTTGTTCCGCATCCGGGTTCACTTTCCACTGAAAGTACTGCATTATGGTGCTCTAAAATGATTGCCACAAGCGACATTCCGATTCCGGCACCGCCCTCTTTTCTGGCTCTTGATTTGTCTGCCATATAAAACTCATCACAAATTCTTTCTGCCTGTTCCTTAGTCATTCCGATTCCGTGATCGATTATGCAGATTTCATATGCCCTCATACATTTCCCGTCATCTGTTGATTCGGCTTCGCCTATATCCGTTTTATCTTTAAGTATATTACAAGCCATTTTGTCCACAAATTTTCCTGTAACCTCAACCTGCTGACCTTCTTCTGATGCTTTTCTTGCATTATCCATCATATTGACAAGTGCTGTAACCAAAAGCTCTCTATTCACGGTCAGCACAGTATCCTCTATCTCTGTTTCTATAGTAAGATGCCTGTTTTCGTATGCAGGCTCAACAACCTTTACCACCTCTGCACAAAGATCTGCCATATGAACCCGCGCTTTTTCAATATCATGCCGGCGCAGATATATCAGCTCAAAAAGCTTCTGCGACATGCTCTCCAGACGTTTTCCCTCCGAAAAAATATATCCAAGCGCCATCATCTGCTCCTCTCTCGGAAGCTCCAGTGAACGCATCGTGTCTGCATATCCAATGATTGACGTCATGGGGGTTTTTATCTCGTGGGTAAAATCCGCTACAAACTGCTCACGCCTGTGCACCATATCGTTAAGCTCGTCCACATGATCCGATACTGCCTGCGCCATGATATTAAATTTCTGCGCAAGAAGCCCTATCTCATCATGACTTTTTACGTTTACCCTTGTGGCATAATCCCCCTGCGCTATTTCCTCGCTGACATGGTTAAGCTTCTCGAGCGGCTTTGTCATGTACCTGCTGATAAAATACATTGCTGCCGACTCTGCAATCAATATGACTATTATTATCAGCCTGAAATAGTTTATCTGCTCATCAAGCAGTGTATACGCCTCTGATGCATCGCATTTACTTACTATCCAGAGATTTTTTTCATCTATCACACTCTGCGAAGTAACATAGATATAATGCTTTTGGGATTCTTCTTTAATCACATAGTTTTTGTTTCCTGTTGTGAGATTTTTGAAAAGTGTATCACCTATCCTTGCATCACTTTTATCATCTGTATATACTTTTTCACCATCAAAATATATATAGAAAAATGAATCCCTTGAGCGCACACTGCTGCTTACACGGCTTCCGATCTGCGGAAGTTGCGCGGCTATTGATGATGCGGAAATGCTGCTCTTTTCTGCATTGCTGTTATCTGCATTATTGTTATCTGTATTATTGTTCGAAGTTTCAGAATTATCTGAAACTGAATTTAAAAGCTGCAAAAGCTCATACTCCACAGAGGACTGTACCAGATTATTCTGCACAATAGCATTTTTTAGCTGTGTCTGCTTCGCCAGCTCAAAATTCTTGTGTATCATGAGGTATCCCACCAGCCCCAGTCCAAGTGAAAGCAGTATTAAGTTTGTGAACAATACCTTGTACCTGAATTTCATTTATCCCTCTTTTTGTATATTACGCTTACCCATATTTAATGATTTTTAGTTTTCTATTCTTCCAGCCTGTATCCTGCCTTAAATACGGTTTTAAGGCAGTCGCCTATGTCAAGCTTTTTGCGCAGTCTCTGTATGTGAAGATCGAGAGTCCTCGACTCGACAGAGTACTCACTTCCCCATATTTCTTCATATATTTTTTCTCTGAAAAGTGTGATATTTTTATTGCGCATCAAAAGCTCAAGCAGCTCAAATTCCTTTGGTGTAAGCTCTATATGCTTCCCCGCCTTTGATACATTCTGGTTTTTCGTATCGATAGCTATATCCTTAAAGGTAAGCTTTTGCTCCATCTTATTATAACGTCTTAGCACTATATTTACCCGGGCTAAAAGCTCAACTATCTCAAATGGCTTTACCATATAGTCCTCGGCACCGGACGTGAGACCTCTTAGCCTGTCATCTAAAGTGGCTTTTGCTGTGAGAAATATCACAGGTATGCCAAGCGGCTTTATGTATTCCATAAGCTCAAAGCCGTTTAACTTTGGCAGCATTACATCAAGTATTATCAGGTCAAAATTTCTCTCCTCAAGAATATCTGCTGCCTCCATACCATCAAAGGCACAGGTGCAGCTATAGCCTGCTTTCATGAGATTTAATCTGATGAGGTCTGATATCGGTTTTTCGTCTTCCACTATAAGTATTTCTATCATGTTGTTCCTTCTAAAATTTTATGTTCTTTATATAAATCTTTGCATATTCTTCTTTTGCTGTCAATCCTAAGGAGCATGTATCAGCCAGGATTATGCATTGCTTTTTCTATATTAACAGATACTTGTATCTAAAATGTATCAGGCGCAAGCAATTACATACGAAAAATCCGCCACGCGCATTCCCCGGCATGACGGATTTTCTTTAATCATATTTTCCTGTAACCTCTTATTTTTAAAAATGACATATAGTAACCCGCTTATTTAATATCAATCTGACACATCTTCATGGTGATTAGTGCCGCCTCATGACTGTCCGGTGTGACACCTGCACAGCACGATGCATCCACTGAAACCGGCACGTCCGGAAACTGTGCTTTTAGAATAAGTGCATTTGATACAACACATATATCAGTACACAATCCCACAAGCTCAATCTCATCAAAGCTGCGCTCATTCCAGTTCGGCCATCCAAAATTCGGCTTGTCGATACAATCTGCGCCTGCGACATAGAGACCATCAGCTATTTCCCAGCCCTTTGTTCCCTTTATGCAGTGCTTCACAGGAAGCTTCTTTCCTTCCGGTGTATCGAGGTAATCCTCATCATGTGTATCCCTTGTATAAATTATTTCATCACCATTTGCCCTATATTCTTTAATCTTTGCAGCAACATTTCCAACAATCGCCTGAGCTTCCTTTGTGCCAAGTGCTCCGTCTATAAAATCATTCTGCATATCTACAACTATCAATGTCTTCATATTCTGCTCCTTTTCTGTCATATATCCTGTAATTTTTTCATTATATAATAATTTTTTTTACCCCGCAACAAAACCTGTCATTTATACTAAAAAAGATGCGCAAAACTAATACTATTTTACGCATCTTTGACATATTTTATATTCTGAATAATTACATTTATTTCATGTACTCAGGTGTCACATTCCTGCCCATGCCCTCAAGCATTTCCTTATCACTTCTGATTGTGGCACACGCTACTGTCGTAAGCATGTTTCCTGTAATTGTAGCTGATGCTCCAGACTTGAATGCAAGCTCTCCGTCATTTGTAAGCAGTGCCCTTCCGGCGCCGAGACGTATGTCAGCCTCTGGATTTATATATCTGAAAAATGACACTGTACGCAGTATATCAGGCTCACTGATATGCTCAAGTCCCTCAAGCGGAGTGCCTGCAATCGGCATAAGTGCATTAAGCGGAATGGAATCCACTCCTACCTCTGCAAGGCTTACTGCCATATCAAGCCTGTCCTCCCAGGTCTCACCCATTCCGATGATGCCGCCTGAGCACGCATACATACCCTCTGCCTTCACCTTTTTAAGCGTCTCAATCTTCATATCATAGGTGTGTGTGGTGCATATATTGGGGAAATTACGCTTTGAGGTCTCTATATTATGGTGATAGCTGCTGACACCTGCCTCGTGCAGTCTGTGAAGCTGCTCTGCTGAAAGAAAGCCCATCGATGCACATAAATCAATCTTGCACTCTCTGTTCATGGTCTCATATGCATGTATTGCCTTTTCAAATTCCTCACCTGTCAGCGCTTTTCCCGCTGTAACTATCGAGAAACGGTCTACACCCTCTCTCTCATTCATCCTGCAAGCCTCAAGTATCTTTTCCTCAGGTAAAAAATCATAAACCTCACAATTTGTATGATTATGTGCTGACTGCGCACAGTATTTGCAGTCCTCAGGGCATTTTCCGCTTCTTCCGTTTATTATCGAGCACAAATCTACCTTGTCGCCGATAAACTTCTCCCTGATCATATCTGCGCCCTTACACAGCTCGTCTAAATCACATGTAAGGAAAAATGATAGGTCATCATCCCTTGTGATTCTTCTTCCGTCTATTATCTCCTGTGCCAGTGTTATTGGATCCATTTTAATCTCCTTCGTGTCCTGTATTTCTTTTCTCATTTAATAAGTATCATTATAATACATATCATCCGTTATAATTGTCAACTATAAATATTCCCTCGGTTAACAATGATAATAAAAAAACAGAAAAACGTCAAGATGTTTTTATATATTTAAACAAGCATAATCAATGTTCCTGCTATGATGAGCACCAGTCCTGTAAAGGATTTAATCGTCAGTTTTTCCTTAAATACGAAATATGAAAACACGATTGACACAACTATGCCCAGCTTATCTATAGGCACTACGACACTCGCAAGTCCGTCCTGCAGTGCCTTGTAATAGCAAAGCCATGAGCCGCCTGTTGCAAGTCCCGAAAGGCAGATAAAGCCAAGCTCTTTTTTCTCTATATGCTTTATGGTGTGCTGTTTTCCTGTGGCAAATACCACTATCCAAGCCATGATAAGCACCACTATCGTCCTTATTGCAGTTCCCAGATTAGAATTGATCCCCTCTATGCCGACCTTTCCCAGTATTGAGGTGAAGCTGGCAAAAACAGCAGACAGCACTGCATAAAACAGCCATCCATGAGAACCCCTGGCCTTATTCTGCTCTTCCTGTGATATCTCCCTTTTGGTGATCATCATATACGTTCCAATTGCTATAAGCACCACACATACCAGCCTGAGTACGTTTATCTCCTCTTTAAAAAAGATAAATGCAAGTATAATGGTCAGTATTGTGCTTGATTTATCAATCGGCACCACTCTGTTTACATCGCCAAGCTGAAGTGCTTTAAAATAACAAAGCCATGAGGCTCCGGTAGCGACTCCTGAAAGCATCAGAAATATCCATGTCTTTGCTGACACAGCTGTGATCTGCCCCTGCGCTTTAACCACAAATACCATAATCCATGAAAAAATCAAAACTACAATCGTCCTGATTGCAGTTGCTACGTTTGAATCAGTTTTTTTAATACCACACTTTGCCAGTATTGATGTTATACCCGCAAAAAATGCGGATCCAAATGCATATAATACCCACATATTTTCCTCTGTCCAGCGCTAGGTCAACTACGTTGTCCGGAGTTCGAAACCTCCATTCTTCTAAATACAAAAAAACCGTTCAAGGAACGGCTTCTTTTACGCTAATGAGACATCGGGGATTCGAACCCCGGACAACTTGATTAAAAGTCAAGTGCTCTACCACCTGAGCTAATATCCCATATATTCAGATTATAACAGGGCTAGTTGGATTCGAACCAACGAATGCAGGAATCAAAATCCTGTGCCTTACCGCTTGGCGATAGCCCTTGAGTAACACTCGTGCGCCGCACGGATACGCATATAATGCGCACGACACTTTTGCAATAATGCAAAGGGTGGATACAGGGATTCGAACCCTGGGCCTCCAGAGCCACAATCTGGCGCGCTAACCAACTGCGCTATACCCACCATATTTACTTCATATAGTCCATATGGAATTGATATGAAATAAAAAATGTGCCTGAAGGGATTCGAACCCCCGACACCCGGCTTAGAAGGCCGGTGCTCTATCCAACTGAGCTACAGACACATATGGGATACTGCAAATGCTGCAATATCTAAGCGGGTGATGGGAATCGAACCCACGTATCCAGCTTGGAAGGCTGGTGTTCTACCATTGAACTACACCCGCATGTAGTCGGGGTGACAGGATTCGAACCTGCGACCTCCTGGTCCCAAACCAGGCGCTCTAGCCAAGCTGAGCCACACCCCG
>ENA-USZK01000548-USZK01000548.1-human-gut-metagenome-genome-assembly--contig:-NODE-548-length-19756-cov-5.616495_pt1 | contig 19756 bp, 18 predicted proteins | sample MGYA00250043_ERZ773534 | MGnify/ENA primary metagenome ERZ773534 (study PRJEB29103, sample SAMN06112056) | human gut metagenome | biome: human gut; feature: ankylosing spondylitis patient; material... | reverse complement strand
AATAATCATTTCCAAAAGAGTAAAACCAAGAATATATATTTATAAATTTTAAGTTATCAATTTCAAACTTAAATTTTTTATCTACATTATATATTAATTTTTGGAAATGTTGATATATTGAATTCGACCAAAAAGAAAAAGGCTCTCAATTAAGAGAGCCTTTAATTAGATATTTACGGTAGAAGAACCGCAATCAAAAATAACGTAATTAGTTTGCGCAAGTGTTTCAATAGATGGCGTGCCCCATGTTCCATCGCCTTTAAGAAAATTATCCTTATTGGCGACCGCGGGCGCAGGCACTAAACCTTTTGTTCCACTACTGGAATTGGTTGCACCAACCATTACATCAATATTATTTTGAACGACGGTCCAATCCGCGATTTTAAAAGCGGAATTATAATCACCAGCAGTACAGGGCGGCAAGCTCGGTGGAGCAATTGTCGCAGGCAGCAGTGCGGCAGTACAATCATATCTCCTGGCTCAATTTTTCCAAGAGAGCTAAGAGTAAATGTAGCATTGGATTTATAAGTCCAACCTGTTTTATAATTAGTTAAATTTGTGATATCGGTAGCATTTGAAACCACACCTTTAAACACAAGAGAAGAAGCAAGAGTCGTCTCAAGCTAAGTGAGACGATCTCTTGCGTCAGAGTCTTTCAGGTGGTAAATGACGCTACCTAAGTTGATTTTGGAAATCAATTTCATATTATCTGCCATTTACTCACCACCTTATATTAAAATTTAACTATAATTACTGAACAGTAACTTCTTTTGCAGTGACAACAACATCATCCACCGCAAGCTCAACAGTCCCAGCAGTAAATTTGGTCTTCTCAGCGTCAACACCAGCCTTGTCATAGCTAACACCAGAAACAACAGAAGTCTTTTCGCCAGCGAAGGTAGCAGTAATATCAGCAGAAGTGCCAGTGAAGGAAGCGGCAAACTTGTCACCAGTAAACACAGGAGCAGTAGCGGTAGCACTAGTAATACCAGTAACAACCTGAGTACCAGCAGCAGCCAACTCAGGAAGCTTACCAGCATTAAAAGTACCCTCAGTATAAGAAGCCTTAGCACCCTGTTTAAAGGTAGGCAGGTCATTTGCAGTGAAGGAGAAGCTCAAAGTCTCACTTGCCTCATCAACATTAGCACTCCAAGTAGCCTTAGAACCAGCCGTAAACTTATCATCACCATTAGGTGTAAATGTGTCAGCAGCCTTGGTAGGCAGAGTACCAACAGAAGTAACTTTCTTGATGGTATCAGTATCAGACTTAACAAAAACAATAAGAAAGCACAGAATTGTATTTACATATGTTCCCGGCATAATTTTTTACCGTCACTGGCATTATTGTTCTGACTTTACATCTCTTATTGAATAAAACAAGTAAAAGAAAGAATTTCTCTATGTTAAGATAACAGTTTACTTTAAATTCTTAACTTTGTTCCCCTTGAAAAATGATTGTTACAAGATAATTTAACAGCTAAAAATGCAACAATATAAAAGACCGGAAGCTATAAAACGTATGAATGAGCTGGCGGGTAGCCGGAAGCCTTTCCTTTTTATTATAGATTATAAACAGCAGTGTTCCTTGATAGAGGAAATAAGTCGGATTGATTCTACCCGTTGCCGTTATAACTTTAATGGAGTGAAAAATGTGGATACTGTAACAGAAAGTTACAGTGGGCAGATAGACTGGAACTTTGTTCCAATGTCTTTGACAGACTACCGGCAGGCTTTTGAAATCGTAAAACGGAATATTCTGGCAGGTAACAGCTATCTCGCTAATTTGACTTGCAAGGTTCCTGTCAGTACTAATCTTACTTTGGAGGATGTGTTCCGTTACTCCAAAGCGCTTTATAGACTTTGGTTGAAAGATAAACTGGTCTGTTTCTCACCCGAAATTTTTGTTCGTATAGAAGATGGCGAGATAAAATCTTTCCCCATGAAAGGAACGATTGACGCTACCTTACCTAATGCGGAAAAACTGTTGATGGATGATTCTAAGGAAACTGCCGAACATGCTACCATTGTAGATCTGATTCGTAATGATTTGAGTATGGTGGCGGAACAGGTCAGGGTTGTCCGCTATCGTTATTGTGACCGGCTTGAAACCAATAAGGGACCTATCTTTCAGACAAGCTCCGAAATATGTGGTGTCTTGCCCGATGATTACCCATCGCATATAGGAGATATTATATTTCGTTTGTTACCAGCCGGTTCCATAACCGGAGCGCCCAAATCCAAGACGATGGATATTATTGAAGAAGCGGAAAATTATGAGCGTGGATTTTATACGGGCATAATGGGTTATTGTGACGGCAGGACTTTAGACAGTGCGGTGATGATCCGTTTTTTAGAACAGGAAGGAGAGAATCTTTATTATAAGGCGGGGGGAGGAATTACTTCAAAGAGTGATTTACAAAGTGAATATAATGAAATGATACAGAAGATTTATGTACCCATTTATTGAAACTATACGGATAGAACAAGGAAAAGCGTGTAATTTGTCTTATCATAATGAAAGACTGAACAATACCCTTCATCATTTCTGGCCGGACTGTGCCGGCATAGAATTAGGTGAATACCTGAAATTGACACCGGAGATGAACGGAATGAAATGTAGGGTGATTTATGATGGAAGTGGAATAAAAGAAATTAGTTATGAAGCCTATCAGATGCGTCCGGTACATTCTTTGCAGTTGGTTTATTCGGATGATATAGATTATACTTATAAAAGTACAGACAGGGAAGCTTTAAACCGGCTTTTTGCCTGCCGTGGAGAACGGGATGATATTTTAATTGTCAGACGCGGACTGCTGACCGATACTTCCATAGCTAATATTGCCTTGTTTGATGGTAAGGATTGGTTCACACCTAAATTACCTTTGTTGAGAGGGACTTGCCGTACAGCATTGATTGACAACGGAATTATAAAAGAAAAAGATATCCGGCCGGAAGAACTATCCTCTTATTCTTTTGTTAGGTTATTTAACGCTATGATTAAATGGGGAGCGTTGGAATTTTCTACCGGAACCATTTACGGATAATAAGAAAGAAGGTGGAATTTTGAAGATTTTTGTTTGTTTCCTTAAATAATTTGCTATATTTGCAAAAAAAATATAAATATAGGTAGGGTATGAGATTGCGGACAGTTGCCAAGTTGGGTATGGTGCTATCAGTGGTATTGTTTTGTACGGCTGTGGGCTTTTACGGCTTTGCTAAGTTAAGCCTGACGGATAAGAGTCGTGAGATCAATCTCTTCTCACTTGTACCGGCTGATTGCATCGGTGTGTTGGAGAGTGATAATATTAATTATTTTCTGAATGAATTTCCTCAATTGAACTATTCTGAAGAACTGGGTAATTTCCAGTTTCCCGGTTTGTTTAATTATGTGTTGGGAGGTTTGAACGAATATACCACTAACACTGCTCATGGTCTGAGCAGTAAGATGAGCCGGGTAGTGGTCAGTTTCCATTCTCCGGGTACTCCGCGTGACCAGGTGGTATATTTCCGTATGGGGGCTGATGATAAGGAAACATTGGGAGATATGTTGTTAGAGAGAACTCCGGGAAGTTTTTCACCTAAAAAAGAGAAATACAGAGGAAAAACTATAGCAGTCTATCCATTGGGCAATAATGATTTTCTAGCTGTCTATAGCGAGGCGGGATTCTATGTGGTGAGTTATCAGAAGAGTTTGATAGAGAAAGTGATTGATGCGCGTGAGGATGAAGAGAAAGCATTGAGTAATGATCCCGTGTTTGCCAAAGCGATGCAGAAAAAGAAAACGCATAACTTCCTGACTTTATACGGACGTACGCCGTCTATGCCTTTCTTGCAGGATAACAGTGGCTGTTGGAGTGAGTTTGACTTTCACATGAACAGTGATGTGGTGTACCTCACCGGAGATACTTTTATGCCTGATTCATGCGGCTGTGTGAACCAGATGGCCGAAAAATTGAAGAATATTCCGGATATAAGGGAAGATAGTTTGATTATTTCTGCTGATAAAGATTCCATGGCAAATTATATGGAAGAGGCCTACGAAAGAAATAGCAGGACATTGTTCAATGAATGTGTAGCTAATCTTTCACGTGATGCAGCCTTTATGCTTGTGGCGGACATGAACAAGATTTCCCGCAACCCGGAACGTTTCGAGCCTTATTTGCCGGCATTTCTGTTGGAGAATGCTCCTTTATTCCATTCGTTTATTCTTTCAACCCAATTGTCGGTTGTGAACGACCGGCTTTCCCATATCATGGTACTGACATATAAGGATTAGCGCAACTTATGTCGGTGGAAGTGGGGAGCCACTTTGCTTCTAAAATAAAATAACGAAATAACAGTGAGTGCGGCTCCGAATAGATAGGCCATCTTGAAGGTGGCTATTTCTGCTATATATCCGCCCAATAACATGCCGGCGCCTATACCTACATCCCACGAAGTCAAGTAGGTACTGGTTGCCGTACCACGCTGGTTGTTGGGGGCCAAGTTCACAAACAGCGTGTTATAGGCGGGGAACATGGTTCCAAACCCAATACCTAGTAAAAGAGCTATGGTGAACAGAAAATAAGTGGTCCATTGCAGACTCCATGTTGTCAGCCATCCGCATGAACTCAAACCGAAGAAACAGAAGCAGACCAGATACAGACCGGCTTCAATAACTTGAGTAACCATTCCCCGGTCTACCAGGCGTCCGGAGAAAAGACGGGAAACTGCCATTCCCAACGCCATGAAGGTGAAGAAGAAACCGGTGGATGACTGGATACCTATTTGCTTGGCATACATTGCAACGTAATTGGTGGTCATGCCATAAGGGATGGATAGTAATAACAGACTGAAACCTGCCGGTATTCCTTTAAGCAAAATAAAGCGGTCCAATGATATCGGTTCTCGTTTTACAGGAGGTTTGTAGGTGGTCTTTACCAATGAGGCGCATAGAAATCCTATCAGGCAGGAACCTAATGAGCAACAGAAGATAAGCGTATAGTCTGCTCCTGCATCATGTAGGAAGAGTCCGGTCATCGGTCCGATGGACATGGCTATATTGTTTGCCAGCCCATAATATCCTAATCCTTCCCCACGACGTGAAGAAGGCATGATATCAATGACAATGGTATTTCCGCTGACTGTCACCATGCCGAATGATACTCCGTGTATAATGCGGAATAAAATAAATAAGGTTAGTGTTCCTGCAATGAGATATCCTCCGAAGATGGCGGTAAAAGTGAAATAAGCCAACAGATAAAGTGGTTTGCGGGCAAATGTATCTAACAGATAGCCGGAAAAGGGGCGTATGCACAGGGCGGCAATGGTGTAACAGGAAAGTACGGCCCCTATGGTTGTTTTGTTGGCGTCAAAAACTTCTGCCAGATAGAAAGGCAATACAGGCATCAGTAACCAGAATCCAAAGAATAATAGAAAATTGGCTGCCAGTATTTCTATATAATTTTTGGTAATCAGCTTGTCCTTCATAAGCAATAATGTGCTAATATGTCAATGTATCAATATGCTAATGTGGCAATATGTTAATATGCCAATTGACCGCGTTCTATTCCGCATGGCAATTGGCATATCAGCACATGGTCACATTGACACATTATTAATTGGCTGCTTCGAATTCTTTCAGGAAGCGGGTATCGTTTTCAGAGAATAATCGTAAGTCGTTTACACGATATTTCAAGTTGGTAATGCGTTCAATACCCATACCTAGCGCATAGCCTGAGTAAACTTTGCTGTCAATGCCGTTGGCTTCCAATACATTCGGATCCACCATACCACATCCCAGAATTTCCACCCAGCCTGTGCCTTTACAGAACGGACAACCTTTTCCGCCGCAAATATTACAACTGATATCCATTTCGGCACTTGGTTCGGTGAACGGGAAATAGGACGGACGCAGACGGATTTGAGTATCTTCGCCGAACATTTCTTTGGCAAACAACAGCAATACCTGCTTCAAATCAGTGAATGATACATTCTTGTCAATGTAGAGTGCTTCCACTTGATGGAAGAATGCATGGGCACGATAACTGATCGCTTCATTGCGGTATACACGTCCCGGACAGATGATGCGGATAGGAGGTTGCGAATGTTCCATAGCTCTTGCCTGTACGGAAGAGGTGTGAGTGCGAAGTACGATGTTCTTTTTCACATCTTCCTGATTGGCTTCGATGAAGAAAGTATCTTGCATATCACGTGCAGGATGGTCTTCGGCAAAATTCATGGCAGTGAATACGTGCAAGTCGTCTTCTATTTCGGGACCGTCGGCAATACTGAAGCCCAGCCGATGGAATATATCAATGATTTCATTCTTTACAATGCTCAGCGGGTGACGTGTTCCCAGTTCGATGGGATAAGCCGTACGGGTAAGATCCATTTCGGCTGCGCTGTTATCTTGGGTTTCGAAAGCTTCTTTCAATGAGGCGATACGCTCCTGAGCCTTGTTCTTCAGCTCGTTCAGTTTCATACCCACCTCTTTTTTCTGCTCGGCAGGTACGTTGCGGAAGTCTGCCATCAACTCATTAATCGCTCCTTTTTTGCTAAGATATTTAATGCGCAAGGCTTCCAATTCTTCCGCATTGGCTGCTTGCAAGCCTTCAATTTTCTGAAGTAATTGTTCTATTTTAGCTAACATAGTTTCTTCTTTATTTTTTAATGACCGCAAAGTTAGCGAATTAAACCCATATATTTTGCTGAAAACTAAAAAAAACGATATTTTTGCATCGATTTTTTCTAAATATAGAAAATGAGAAAACTTATAATCGGAGTTTGTCTGCTTATGCTGATAAGCTCCTGTGGAGGTGGGAAAAAGAAAATGGACCCCTTCGAGACGCTTACTGAGGAGATTGATTCGCTGACTGCAACCCCGGACACAACAGAAGCGATGGCTGCGGTAGAGGAAGAACCAATGGTTCCCGCTACGGCCGACGAAAGTTTTGCCGACTTTTTCTACAATTTTGCCAGTGATGAAAAATTACAATTGTCACGCATCGTGTTCCCTTTGCCGTATTATACAATGGAAAAGAAAGAGCACATTGAAAAGGAGCAATGGAAACACGATCCTTTATTTAGCCGGCAGGATGCCTATACAGTTCTGTTCGATAAGGCGGAAGACATGGAAATGGAGAAAGATACGGGTCTAACCAGTGTCAAGATAGAATGGATTTACTTGAAGAAGGGAAAAATCAAGCGGTACTATTTTGAGCGGCTGAAGGGGCTGTGGAAACTGGAAGCCATAGATTTTGCGGATATGCCGAGAGAGGATACCGGTAAGGAGGACTTCTTTGAGTTTTATGAACGTTTTGCCAATGATTCTGTTTTCCAGTTGTCTCGTTTGCACGAACCGTTGAAGTTTGTGACCGCTGATCCCGAAGACGAGTTTCAGATACTGGAAACGACTTTGGAGGCCGGGCAATGGTTCGCATTCCAGCCTGTATTGCCTCGTGAGAATCTGACTAATGTAAACTATGGCCAAAACGAGAATGTGCATTCCAATACGAAGGTGATTGAAATGAAAGGTTTTGGCAATGGATTTAATAATACGCTCTATTTTGAACGGCGCCACGGTCTGTGGAAACTGATGCAGTTTGAGGATCTGAGCGATTGATTTGATTGTAAATGAAGGAAATAAAAGACTACTCTCTGTTGCCTCATAATACATTTGGTATGGATGTGAAGGCATCTTTGTTTGTGGAATATGAATCGGTGACAGAGCTGCAATCCATCTTGTCGGATAAAAAACTGATGGCCGGTAACTGGTTGCATATTGGCGGAGGAAGCAATCTGCTTTTTAAAGGTGATTATGCGGGAACTGTCCTGCATTCGGCTATCCGGGGGTATGAGGTGGTTGCTGAAAACGAACAGGAAATAGAGGTAAGGGCAGGAGCCGGTGAGGTGTGGGATGATTTTGTGGCATATACCGTGAAAAACAGTTGGTATGGTGCTGAAAATCTGTCATTGATTCCCGGTGAAGTGGGTGCTTCTGCCGTTCAGAATATCGGTGCGTATGGTGTTGAGGCAAAAGATTTGATTGTAAGTGTGGAAACCGTCGAGGTGGAAACCGGCAGGAAACGGATTTTTACCAAAGAGGAATGCCGTTATGCTTATCGTGAAAGCATTTTCAAGAAAGATTTGAAAGGTAAATATATAGTGACTTACGTCACCTATCGTTTAAGTAAACAGCCGGTTTTTAATCTGGAGTATGGAAATGTGCGTGGCGAATTGGAAAAGCGAGGAGGTGAGGTGGCATTGGAGAATGTAAGGAAGGTGATTATTGCCGTGCGTGAAGCCAAGTTGCCCGATCCCCGGGTGCAGGGAAATGCCGGAAGTTTCTTTATGAATCCGATTATTCCACGCAGGCAGTTTGAAATAGTACAGCAACAGTATCCTGATATGCCACATTATGAGGTGGATGGCAATAGGGTGAAGATTCCTGCTGCATGGATGATAGACCGTTGCGGCTGGAAAGGCAAACAAATAGGACGCGCGGGTGTTCATTCTAAACAGGCATTGGTCTTGGTGAACTGTGGAGGCGCTACGGGAGATGAAGTGATTGCTCTTGCCAGACGGATACAGGAGTCTGTGCTTCAAAAGTTCGGGGTGGCTATCTCTCCCGAAGTGAATTTTATATAAGGTATGATATGAAGATTACAATACTAGGCAGCGGAACGTCTACGGGAGTACCCGAAATAGGGTGCAAATGTCCGGTATGCACCAGCAGCGATCCCCGGGACAACCGTTTGCGTTGTTCGGGACTGGTAGAAACGGAAGGGCTCCGGATTCTGATAGATTGCGGTCCCGATTTCCGTGAACAGATGATACGGTTGAACGATTTCAAGCCGTTGGACGGTGTTTTGATTACTCATGAACACTATGACCATGTAGGAGGCTTGGATGATTTGCGTCCTTTCTGTCGTTTTCGCGATGTGCCGGTTTATGCCGAACAATATACGGCAGAGCGTTTACGCCAGCGTATTCCTTATTGTTTTGCCGAACATCTTTATCCGGGAGTTCCCCGTATTACATTAGAGGAAATTGTTCCCGATTCTCCTTTTATTATCGGCAATCCCGAAGGAAACAAAGTAGAGGTGACACCTCTTCGGGTAATGCACGGCAAACTGCCCATTTTGGGATACCGTATCGGCCGGATGGCATGGATTACCGATATGTTGACGATGCCTGGGGCTGAATATGATTTGCTGCAAGGACTGGATGTGTTGGTAATGAATGCATTGCGTCCTCAGCCTCACCATACCCACCAGAATTTGAAGGAGGCTTTGGACAATGCACAAAGAATAGGAGCCGGGGAAACCTATTTTATTCACATGAGTCATCATATAGGATTACATGCTGATGCTGAACGGTTATTGCCGCCGCATGTGCATTTTGCATACGATGGAATGAAAATTTGTTTATAAAGCCGGCTTCAACGAATACCGGCACAATCCGTTCAACCCGCATTCCGAACATTTCGGTGTCCGTGCCACACAAACATATCTTCCGTGTAAAATAAGCCAATGATGTGCGGTGGGCACAATCTCCTTCGGAATATACTTCATCAGATATTTCTCGGTAGCCAGCGGTGTGGTGCAGGTTTGAGGAACCAGCCCGATGCGGTGGCTCACGCGGAACACATGTGTATCTACCGCCATGGCCGCTTTATTGAATACTACACTTTGGATGACATTGGCTGTCTTGCGTCCCACTCCCGGCAGTTTGACCAGTTCTTCCAATGTTCCCGGTACTTCGCTATGAAAATCTTTCACCAGCATTTGCGCCATGCCCACCAGGTGTTTTGCCTTGTTGTTGGGATAACTTACACTCCGTATGTATTCATAAATCACTTCCGGCGTCGAAGCGGCCAATGCCTCAGGAGTCGGGAAATCCCGGTAAAGAGGAGGGGTGATCATATTTACCCGTTTGTCCGTGCATTGTGCACTCAGGATAACAGCTATCAATAACTCGAATGGGTTATTGTAATGAAGTTCGGTTTCGGCAACAGGCATCGCTTCTTGAAAATAAGCGATCACCTTGTTATAAAGTTCTTGTTTTTTCATCTTACCTTCTTTTTTCGGTTACAAATATAATTGATAAATCAATAGGGTAGAATTATTCGGGCAATTCATTTGTTTAGTTGAGTAAACTTCTTATATTTGCATAAATATATTAGATTTATGCAGCTTAACGTAAAGAATGAAACTTCTACATTGAAAGCTGTGGTGCTTGGACAATCCGGTTCCATAGGGAAGGTCCCCACGCTGGAAGAAACTTATGACGCCAAGTCATACGAGTCCGTATTGCATAACATATACCCCCATGAAGAAGATATTTTCAAAGAGATGAGATGCTTTGAAAGCGTATTGTTGAAATATGGGGTACAGGTCTATCGCCCGTGGACACTGGAGAATTGTAATCAGGTGTTTGCCCGTGATGTGGGGTTTGTGATTGACGACAAGATTATTGTTTCCAACATCATCCCCAACCGGGAGGATGAGAAGGAAGCCTACGAAGTGGTCTATAATCAGATAGCTTATAACAAGATTTTCAACCTTCCCGAAAAGGCGCACGTAGAGGGAGGTGATGTGGTGCTTTACAATAATATAGTGTTTGTAGGCCTTTATACCCAGCCCGATTACCCGCAGATGAAGACGGCACGTACCAACCGGTATGCTTTTTCCTTTCTGAAAGAAATCTGTCCGGGGAAGATATTCATCCCCTTGGAGCTGAAAAAACATAATACAGATCCACGTGCGGGGATTCTGCATCTGGATTGTACCTTTATGCCGGTAGGGAAAGGGCATGCGATTATTTATAAGGACGGATTTATGTATCCTCAGGATTATCATACTCTGCTCGATTTGTTCGGCAGGGAGAATGTATTTGAAATAACGCGGGAAGAGATGTACTATATGAATACGAATGTCTTTTCCATCTCTCCTGAGGTGGTGGTTTCTGAAAAGAACTTTATCCGCCTGAATACCTTTATGGAAGAGGTATGGGGAATGACGGTAGAGCGTGTACCTTATTATGAAATATCTAAGATGGGCGGACTGTTGCGCTGCTCCACCTTACCATTAATCCGAGAAAATGACTAAACAAACAACAAACCACATTTTGATGGTGGAACCCGTGGCCTTCGGGTTCAATGAAGAAACAGCGGCCAACAATTATTTCCAGCAGCGGACAGTTGCGGCAGGTGAAACAGTACAAGCTTGTGCCTTGAAGGAATTTCGGGGCATGGTGGATAAGTTGCGTGCAAACGGCATAGAGGTAATAGCGGTGCAGGATACCCCGATACCTCATACTCCGGATTCCATATTTCCGAACAACTGGGTGTCCTTTCACGACGACGGAACGGTGGTGCTGTATCCTATGTTTGCGGAAAACCGCAGGGCGGAAAGACGGGCGGATATCTTGCAGCGGATAGAGTCGGAGGGGTTCAGCATCCGTCGGAAGGTAGATTATACAGGTTTTGAGGAAGAAAACCGGTTCCTGGAGGGGACCGGGGGAATCATTCTGGACCGGGTGAACCGTTATGCATACGCGGCTTTGTCGCAACGGGTGGACGAAGCTTTATTGGGCCGGTTCTGCAAGGAGCAGAATTTTATTCCGGTGTCCTTTCATGCTTATCAGACTGTAAACGGACAACGTCTGCCCATTTATCATACCAATGTCATGATGTGTGTGGCGACAGATTATGCGGTCGTTTGTCTGGACAGCATCGACGACGTGGAAGAGCGTGAGCAGGTTTGTCACGTCTTGCGGCAGACAGGGAAAGAAATCATTGCCATCTCCGAGGAACAGATGCATCACTTTGCCGGAAATATGCTTCAGGTGGAGAACGGGAAAGGCGCATTGTTTCTAGTGATGTCTCAAAGTGCTTACGATTCGTTGGATGGAGGCCAGTTACAACGGCTGTCTAAGTATAACGCGTTGCTTCCCATGCCCATCCCTACCATTGAAACGCTGGGAGGAGGAAGTGCCCGTTGCATGATGGCGGAAATATTCTTGAAGAAAGAAAAACATTAAATAATAAAAAGCTTATGGATGCAAAATTATCGGCAGCTCAATTGATGGAGCTTGAGAACAAACATGGAGCACACAATTATCATCCTGTTCCTGTGGTATTGGATAAAGGAGAAGGTGTGTTTGTATGGGATGTGGAAGGAAAGAAATATTATGATTTCCTTTCCGCTTATTCGGCAGTGAACCAAGGACATTGTCATCCGCGTATTATCGATACGTTGGTAAAACAGGCGCGAAAGCTGACTTTGACTTCACGCGCTTTTTATAACAGCCAGTTGGGACGGTATGAAGAATTTGTCACCCGTTATTTCGGATATGACAAGGTCTTACCGATGAATACGGGAGCCGAGGCAGTAGAAACCGCATTGAAGCTTTGCCGCAAATGGGCGTATGAAGTAAAAAAGCTTCCCAAGGATACGGCGGAAATCGTTGTATGCCGGAATAATTTTCATGGGCGTACTACCACTATCGTTTCTTTCTCCATTGATCCGGACGCTTACAATAACTACGGACCTTTTACCCCCGGTTTTGTCGTGATTCCCTACAATGATGCCGAAGCATTGGCGAAAGTGCTGGACGAACATCCTCATGTGGCCGGATTCCTGGTTGAGCCCATTCAGGGAGAGGCAGGTGCTTATGTACCCGATGAGGGATATTTGAAAAAATGTTACGACTTGTGCCGTGCCCACAATGTACTTTTTATAGCCGATGAAGTGCAGACCGGCATTGCCCGTACAGGCAAATTGCTGGCTTGTGACTATGAGAATGTTCATCCGGATATCCTGATTTTGGGAAAGGCTTTATCGGGTGGGGCCTGTCCTGTTTCTGCGGTATTATCATGCAATGAAGTGATGGATGTTATCCGTCCGGGGCAACATGGCTCCACTTTTGGCGGAAATCCTATTGCTGCGGCAGTGGCTGTTACGGCGCTTGAGGTAGTACGGGACGAACAGTTGGCGGACAGGGCATACAGGCTGGGACTGATATTCCGGGAAGAGATGAGAAAACTGTGCGAAACATCTCGTGTGGCTTCTTTTGTCCGGGGCAAGGGATTGCTGAATGCGTTGATAATCAATAATGATGAAACGAAGGATTTGGCGTGGGAGATTTGCTTGAAATTGGCCGAAAACGGTTTGCTGGCCAAACCGACACATACGAATATTATTCGTTTTGCTCCGCCATTGGTGATTACAGAGGAACAATTAAAGGAGTGTATCGAAATTATAAAGAAGACGATTGCTTTGTTTGAATAAAGGATTTTTTATCCTGTCTTTTAGGGGTGGATTCAATCTGCCCCTAAAATCGTTTTTACTGATACCCACCTGTTTGTGACGCTTCATCTTTCATTGTTCCATACTGTTTGGCTATAGAAAAGGTAATTATTTGATGAGGCTGTTTCTTCTTGATAAGAATATTTAATGCAGTTATATCCGGTTAACTCGGAAATAATTTCTATCTTTGCACCCCGAATTAAAAAATAGACGTATGATGCCGTGAATAGCGGTCGTGTATTCTAGAACACCACGTAAAAAACAGGAGAAATGAAGAATAATAATACTGTATCTGTATCGTTCATGTTGCTTGGCATACTGTTTTGTGTATGTCTTGTCGCAGCAAATTTATTGGAAACCAAAGTTGTCCAGATCTGGAAAATTACGGCAACTGCCGGATTGGTTGTATTTCCTATCTCTTACATTATCAATGATTGTATAGCCGAAGTATGGGGCTTCCGCAAGGCACGTCTTATCATTTGGATGGGCTTTGCCATGAATTTCATGGTGGTAGCTTTGGCGCAGCTTGCCATTCTGATGCCCGCAGCTCCGTTTTGGGAAGGAGAGGAGGGCTTCAACTTCGTTTTCGGCATGGCGCCCCGCATCGCTGTAGCCAGTCTGACCGCTTTCTTGGTCGGCTCTTTTCTCAATGCCTATGTCATGAGTAAAATGAAGCTGGCTTCGGGAGGAAAGAACTTTTCACTTCGTGCCATCACTTCTACTTTGGTGGGTGAGAGCGCCGATTCCATGATTTTCTTTCCTGTTGCCTTTGGAGGTTTGATGCCTGCCGGTGAACTGATAAAGATGATGGTTATTCAGGCAGTGCTCAAGACACTCTATGAAATTATTATCCTGCCCGTTACCATCCGTGTGGTAAATTACATCAAGAAGGTGGATGGCAGTGATGTCTTTGATGAGCATATCTCATACAATGTATTGAAAATCAAAGAACTTTAATAAGGTGCTGATGTGTCAGTGTGCCGGTTAGCCAATTACCATGCGGTATATGGCGCAGCATATCCACATAGCGCGGCAATTGGCACATTGGCGTATTAGTAAATTGAAAAATTGTCAACAATGAATAAAAGTGACGCATTGGTTGTGTTCAGCGGAGGGCAGGACTCAACCACTTGCCTGTTTTGGGCAAAAAAACATTTCCGCAAAGTGTATGCTTTAAGCTTTATCTATGGACAAAAGCATGTGAAGGAAGTGGAGCTGGCCCGTGCTATTGCCGGAAAGGCAGGGGTGGAGTTTAAAGCGATGGATGTTTCCTTTATAGGCAACCTGGGTAAAAATTCGCTGACAGATACTACGATAACGATGGATGAGGTGAAGCCTGCCGATAGTTTCCCTAATACGTTTGTGCCGGGGCGGAATTTGTTCTTTCTGAGCATTGCGGCTGTCTATGCACGCGAATTGGGAATCAATCATATCGTGACCGGTGTGTCACAGACAGACTTCAGCGGTTATCCCGATTGCCGGGATGCTTTTATCAAGTCGCTGAATGTGACATTGAACCTTGCCATGGACGAGCAGTTCGTGCTTCACACTCCGTTGATGTGGATTGATAAAGCGGAAACATGGGCGTTGGCGGACGAATTGGGCGTGCTCGATTTGATCCGGCATGAAACGCTGACTTGCTATAATGGCGTACAGGGGGATGGCTGCGGTCATTGCCCGGCCTGTAAGCTCCGTCGTGAAGGATTGGAAAAGTATCTGGAGATAAAGGCGGAAAGAGAGAAATGCTAGGATAAACGAAGGTGTTTTCTCTTTGTATGAAAGGTGTTCCTTTCTTGCCGGGTATATCGTTTCACTTTAGTGAGCAAGTTTTATCACTGAAGTGAAGAAGTTTCATCACTCAAGTGGTACAGTTTCATCACTTTAGTGAAACGATGTACTTGGCAGGGAGAGAATTTCTATTCCAAGGTATGAAAGAGAAAACATGAATATGAAAAAAACAGATTTTAATGGAAAGAAAAGATGAATTGACCCTTCTCGGGTCGAAGACCGAGTACAGGCAAGATTATGCTCCCGAAGTGTTGGAGTCCTTTGTGAACAAACATCCCGGAAACGACTATTGGGTACGTTTTAACTGTCCCGAATTTACCAGTTTGTGTCCTATTACAGGACAGCCCGATTTTGCGGAAATCCGTATCTCCTACCTGCCTGATGTGAAAATGGTGGAGAGCAAGAGCTTGAAGCTGTATTTGTTTAGTTTCCGTAATCATGGCGATTTTCATGAAGATTGCGTGAATATCATCATGAAAGATTTGATTAAGCTGATGGATCCTAAATATATTGAGGTGACGGGCATTTTTACTCCGCGCGGTGGTATTTCCATTTATCCGTATTGTAATTACGGCCGTCCGGGTACTAAGTATGAGGAATTGGCGGAGTATCGGATGCGTAATCACGATTTATAGATGTATCTCTTGGAATGAATAGATAGATTGTGGACTCAAATATTTGCTGGTTTTGAAAATTTGTTCTATTTTTGCACTCCGAAAAAAGGAGAGGTGCTCGAGTGGTTGAAGAGGCACGCCTGGAAAGCGTGTATACCCCAAAAGGGTATCCGGGGTTCGAATCCCTGTCTCTCCGCAATAAATGCTGAAAATCAGTAAATTACAAAACAAACACCCAATTTTACACCCAAGAATGTAAAGTTGGGTGTTTTTGTATTATTTAAGATTATACCCTTAATAAGGACACACCCCAATGTTATTGGTGGTATAATTGCAAAAAGTTATTTAAAGCATTGTTATTGATTAAGTTTATTCAATCGCATAACGATTGACGTTTGACTTCTGCCCATTTTGTTTGCAATATATTTGACGCTCTTTCCCTCATTATGCAGTTTCAATAGAAATTGGTCTGCACTTCTTGTCCATCTCTTATTGGCATTGGGGTGCTTCACATAGCTATCTTCTGAAACCTTTTCAGGATGCAAAAATTCATCCACAAATACAGAGGGAAAACGCTTGTCATATAGCACAAGAGTTTTCATCTTTGCTCTTGTTATTGCTACATAAAACAATCTACGTTCTTCTCCATATGGGAATTGGTCGCTTTTAGTTAGTACATAGTTAAGCACAGGGTCGTCACTAACAAGAGACGGGAAGCCATAAGTATCCTTGTTACATTGCAATAGTATTACATAATCTGCTTCAAGACCTTTTGACTTATGTACGGTCAAAAACTCTATTTTTTGTCCTCCTATCACATAGTAGAATCTATTACCCTCCTTTATAGATTGATACATAAAGGAGAGGTAGTAATCATCAAAAGAATAACGCCCTAATAGGAATATTGATTTATCCGATGGAATAGAAGCCACAAGTTGCCCTATCGTATTGCAGTAATCTCGTCTATCGTAAGCATAGAATTCCAACTCAGTTCTCATTTCAGAACTGAACGAATGGATATTCTTTTGTATTTGGGCTTTATTGCGTTGTATGAAGTTCGAAGACAAAGAAACCAAAGGTTCTCCAAATCTGTATGTCGTTTCAATCTTGTTTATCTCCGTTGTTCCAAAATATTCGGGGAATTGATTGAATAGAGCCATATCACTTCCCGAAAAACGATAAATAGACTGCCAATCATCACCCACACAATACAACTTTGCAGGAGGATTCCCTTCTCGCAATACTTTCAAGAAATTGTAACGGTCAACTGAAATATCTTGAAACTCATCCACTATGATATAATCATATTCAACAGGGTGTGAAGTACGACATATCTCAGTGGCTTGAAGAATAGCATCGGTAAAATCAATTTGGTTACTATCGCTTAACGCATTTATGTAGCGTTCATATACAGGTTGAAATATATTCTTGATGATAAACACACTTCGTTCATCATCTGCATTTTTGGCTTGTTTCAAAACCTCTTTAACTGATTTACAACTTGATTTTACCAATGTAACGAAAGTAACAACAAGTCGTATAAACGCCTTTTCCTGCTTGCTGCCTTTGGGTAGTACTAAATCGTATAACTCCTCATCGGTTTTTTCTTGAATTGGTACACCTGCTTCAGCTAATAGTTTACGGAGTTTATCCCTAATATCAGAATAATGGAAATCTGCACTTGATGTCACTAAAAGTTGTGTACCAAATTTCTCGTGAGCCGCTTTTTTCCAAGTTATACCATCATTGTATTTCTGATTGGCTTCTTCGTAGGTTATACCCTTGTCTTTTGCGAACCAAGCAGGAACAAGCCCGTGTTCATCAACTCCGAAATGTTCAAGATAGATGCGTTTGGTTACTCCTCCTTGCTTAAAATATATTGAGAAGTCGGGACGATATTGTGAGTGCATCTCATCTGCTAATTGATGTTCGTATGGTTCTTCATATCTGAATTTCACTCCCAGCGAGGACAAAGCAAAACATATTTTTTGTTCTTGTTCACTTCTCACATATATGGCTCTGCCGTCCATATCGGGGAACATCGCCTTTAGCTGCACATTCTTTTGCTCTGATAATTGCTCTCGTCTTTCATTCTTGCGTTGTTCCCAATCGGCTTCATTCGTTTGGTAATCAATAAAGTATTCTACTATACTTTTCTTGAAAGACGATTTATCTAACAATTTGTGATATATATCAACAAACAATGAATCTGTATTGTCGCAAATCGATGGTTTTGTGCCTGTTGTTTTGCCTATAATATCAATGGCTAACTTATGGAATGTGTAACCTTTCAATCCATTGGTCGCCATTCTTTCGGTTAGTTCGGCTGCTGCTTTGTTGGTATAACTGATAAGTAAAATTCTTTCAGGTGCTATACCCTTGATTTCGGTGAGATATTTAACCTTACCGACAATTGAAGAGGTTTTACCACTACCTGCACTGCTGACTACTAAACAATTATCCTCTTCTGAAACAATTGAGCGTCTTTGTTGCTTGTCTAATGGGTATTTTAGGCAATGGTCGAAAAAGTCTCTGTGCGTGTCAAGTAGAAAGGTTATAACACCATCATTATGTTGTTTTACAAGTTTGTTGATTCTTCCAAAGTCGTTAATGAATTTGGATATGGTTTCTGATGGAGTGATGTTAAAGGCTTCAAGTTTCTTCAGAAGTGAATATGCCTCTTGGAAATGTACCTTATAATGATTGATGAAATCTTTTTCTTGCGTTGCGGAGATTACCCTGCCATAAAAGCCATTATTTAAGTCTGAGGGAATATCTATAAACGTCCCCTCATTAAGAGCCGATAATCTCTCTCTTGCTTGCTCATAATTTGATTTCTCACTATATGCAGATATATGGTTTAGCTTTTCTGCAAGCTCTTTGGATTTGTTTTTTAGGCGTGTTCGTACCATCGCTATTACAATAACCGAAATAGCAATTATACAAATAACCAAAATAAACGCCCATTGCATATTAAAAAAATAGCAGTTAATAATATTTGCTTTGCATAAAAATTAGCGTACTACGGAAATACGGAATTTATAGCAAAAAATTATTTTCTTTAAAATAATCTATTACATCTTCATCCGAAGTTGCTTCATCTACTGCGTTTAAAATTTTTACGAAGTCCTCAAACTTATCTGTTTCATAAGCCCACCCCGACGGGGTGGGCGCGTCCGCGCGGTGCAACTTCAGGTTTCCCGTCTTTTTCCCGCCGCAACCGAAAGGTGATAGACATTCCGCCGCTTCTCCTGTATAATGGCGGTGAGAACACAGAAGGGAGGACCGCCTATGCCTGCCATCCGCTGCAAGGCCTGCGGCAAGACCTATGATTCCCGTGAGGGCTTCTGCCCCAAGTGCGGCGCCTATAACCGCCCGCCCCGCCGGGAGTGGGTGGACGCCGGCGGCGACGTCCACTACGCCGAACAGGAGAAGGTCTGCTACGAGCAGAAGGAGTGCCACGAAGAGAAGGTTTGCTATGAAAACCAGACCCGCCGCCCCCGACCCCATATCCAGTGGCACGTGCCCAAGAAGAACACCGCCTCCGGCGCCATAGGGGCCGTGATCGCCGTGTCCATTGTCATCGTGCTCATCAACACGCTGCGCGGCGTGTCCGGTGACATCTTTGACCGCAATGAGCCGATGCCCGACTACGGCTGTGAGCAGGTAGCACCCGCCGAGGAGATCGAAGCAACGGTGCGGGAGTACGCGGAGATAGGAGCGAGCTTCTATCTGGAGGATTCTGCCTTCGCCGTGGCGAGTCTCAAAGCGGACTGGGAGGGGGATGTCCTCACCGTCTATGTCGTAGAGGGCGATACATACCAGACATTCCCTTACCTGGTGCAGGTGGACAGCGACGGCTTTGAAAACTGGTACCGCGTGCAGGCGCAGGAGGAGCGCGACCATGCGCTGCTGTTTTTCCAGTACCTGCTCAACAACGGCGTCGCCGTCAGCTTCGGCGCGATCGACGCGCCCGACTGGACGCGCGGCGACCACATGACCCCGCTGAAGAAGGCGCTCGAGCACGAGCAGTATGTCACCTCGCTCATCAACGGCATCTAT
>ENA-USZK01000544-USZK01000544.1-human-gut-metagenome-genome-assembly--contig:-NODE-544-length-19794-cov-4.146473_pt1 | contig 19794 bp, 13 predicted proteins | sample MGYA00250043_ERZ773534 | MGnify/ENA primary metagenome ERZ773534 (study PRJEB29103, sample SAMN06112056) | human gut metagenome | biome: human gut; feature: ankylosing spondylitis patient; material... | reverse complement strand
TTTTTTCAAGCAGAAGACGGCATACGAGATCGGGACGGGTGACTGGAGTTCAGACGTGTGCTCTTCCGATCTGTCTATCAGATGCCGTCTGACCGCGTCTCTTATCTCATTATATAGCTTTTCGCAGAACTCGCGTTCGAGCGAAAGTCCGAGCTGCGAAAAAATATAGGCGGCTTTCTTGAGAATACTCATGCATGTCACGCTGTCCGTAAATTCGAGCGGCGATTTGACCCTCGTCACCGGGCACCAGTCTCCGAGCCCAATCGCTACAAGCCCGCGCTCGTCGCGGCGGCGCGAGATATACTCGCAATAGCGGAATATCGCCGTCGCGTTCTCTTCGATTATTTTTCTGTCGCCGCGCATGACATAACAGAAATACGGAATATACGTCAGCGCAGCGTCCCACGCGGGACCGTTGCCCCATTCGAAGCCCCAGCCGCCCGTCGGCACAATGCCGGGCAGCGCACCGTCCGCACGCTGAGCGGCACGGATATTGCGCAGCCACTCGCGGTAGCTGTTGGCGGCATCGAGATTCATCAATATGTGCTCGGCGGAGAGAGCGGCGTCGCCCGTCCAGCCGTTTTTCTCGCGGTGCGGGCAGTCGGTCGGGAAATAATAGAAATTCGAGAGATCGGAGTTTCTCGTCATCACTTGAAGTTTGTTCGTCATCTCGTCGGAGCAGCCGAACGAGCCGATCTCGCGCAGAGCCGAGTTCTGCACAACAAAAGTCAGAAGATCGTCGGTCGCCTCCTGCTCGGTTATGCCGAGCACCACGCAGTATCTGAATCCGTGGTAAGTGAACACGGGCTCAAAAATTTCTTCGCCCTCGCCTTTAAGTATGTACACATCGCGCTGGGAATATCCGGCGGGATAGAAGCAGATGTTGCTCGTGTCCGGCTCGCCGTCGGGCGCAAAATATTCGCCGAACTGCAGATCGATTTGCCGCCCGCGCTCGCCGCTTATTCTGAGTTTTACGGTGCCCGCCGAGTTCACGCCGAAATCGTATAAAAATCCGTCACGCTCGTCGCTCGCGATTTTTTTCGCCTCTTTGACAACGTCGCCGCGGGTTATGTATTCCTTGAGCCTGCATTTTCTTATCAGAACCGGCTTTATCTCGCGCACGGGCGCTATCGGCTCCGCCTCGCACAGGCGCTTTTCGCCGCGCGGAGTCTCCGCAGGCAGGGCGTTTTTCCACGCGCTGTCGTCAAAGTCCGGCTCTGACCAGCCGGGAATTTCAAGGCGCGCGTCGTAGTAGCAGCCGCAGCGCAGGTCATCGAAAATGACCGGGGAGGGCGCAGTTTTGACTGAACTGTCAGCCTCGAAAATATCAATTCCGCCGTCAATATATTCCGTCGAGACGCAGAAAGCCGTGCGCGGCGCGCCCCTGAAGGCGGCGATATCAAAGTCCCAGATCTGCCCGCCCGGCGCGTTCTGCATTCCGTTGCCGAGCATGATGCCGAGAACATTTTTGCCCGGCACGAGGCACTCGGTTATGTCATATTCGTCGTAATAGACAAGATCGTCGGGGTTCGAGATATACGGGGCCAAAATGCCTTTTGTCAGCCTCTGTCCGTTGACATAGAGTTCATAAAACCCGAGTCCCGTCAGCGTAATAACACTCTTTTTGACTTCGCCGTCTATCTCAAAAGTCTTTCTGAAATAAGGCGCGGGGACATGGGATGTATAGGTTGTATAATCATAGCCCGCACAGATAAATTTTTCCGAAAACATAACAGCACTCCTTTACGCTAATATCATAACCGAGGACGGAAAAAACTGCAACAGATTTTTTCTTGGCTTTAAGGGGTTCGGTATGATATAATCGACTCAGAAACCGACGGAGGTATTATCATGGCAAAGGCAGGCAGCAAAAAGCGGAAGATAATAATATGCATCGTTTCGATAGTCGCAGTCATTGCGCTGCTTTTCGGAGCGTGCGCTGTCTATCTCGGCGACTACTACCACGCGATAACGCCCGCAGGTGAATCATTCGGGCTTCAGGACGGCAGTTCCCTGCCCGAGACAATCAAACTCGACAACGGTAATATAGTCTGCAAGAGCGAAAATGCGACAAAGGGACTGATATTCTATCCCGGCGGCAAGGTCGAATACACGGCATATCTGCCGCTCATGGAGTCACTCGCCCAAAAGGGCATACTTTGCGTGCTCGTCAGGATGCCGTTTAATCTCGCGGTATTCGATGTCAACGCCGCAGACGGCATACGGGAGATGTTTCCGGAAATTACCGACTGGTACATAGGCGGCCACTCCCTCGGCGGCTCGATGGCGGCGGCGTATCTCGAAAAACATCCGAGCGATTTTAAAGGTCTGCTGCTCCTCGCCGCATATTCGACCGCCGACCTCTCAAACGAAAATATAAGGACGCTGTCAATTTACGGCAGCAATGACGGAGTGCTCAACCGCGAAAAATACGATCAGTACCGCAGCAATCTCCCCGAGCTTACCGAATATATAATCGACGGCGGATGCCACGCATATTTCGGCGTTTACGGCAGCCAGGACGGCGACGGCACCCCAACGATAGACAACGCCCGTCAGATAAATCTGACGGCGGATGCGGTTGCGAAGTGGGTTGAGTGAAGCTCACAGCGTGTCCGTTCAGATAAATCCACAATATAAAAAATATATACCCCGCTATGCGTTTTTAAGCACAGCGGGGTTTGTTATTGGAGTTTTGTTCGTGATGTGTGGAGAACCTATGAGGTTATTTTCGTTTTTTCCTCTTTTTCGCGCTTGGCTTTTTCTTTGAGTTTGGCCAATTAATATTGCTGTTTTGGTAAAAGATATGCACCGTCTTTGGGCTGAACTTTTCAACATGCCGACCGACATAGAATCCTGCCGCCACAAACAGGAGCAGTACTATAGGAGGGAAAATCATTAAAGTCGTAATCGGCTTAGGCATTACTTTCCACCGTTGTATGAACCTTTCCTTCTGCAGCGCGTCTGATTTCTCGAATGTAACAAACATTCTGCCGTCATTGCTCTCGACAGTATATACATATACATCTTCATTAGCATAGACTTTGGCATATCCGAGTATCAGCGTGCCTCCGTTTTGATATTCATCAAGGAACTCGTCGGCATCCGGCATTATCCTTTTGTATTTCGGTATTATATAGCACTTCTCACCGTCGCCATACAGCCGAATTGCGTCGTCCTGTATTTCGTAGTGATTAAAAGCGACCGTAGAGACTGTAAGTTCATCTTGCGTTTTTGCAGTCAATGCCCACATGCCATACAAATAAATCCAGTAGATCAGTGCCATACCGCCAATGAGTATGATGCCGACGGCTATGGCTTCACCGGGATTTTTTATGTTGCCGTTGAATATATCGTTCTTTTTTCTCGGCACCAGCGGAATACCTTTATCATATACACGATGGTATCCCTCTCCCGCACAGCGGACAAATTCTTTCTTTCCGACTGCCCTGTCATAAATGCGGACTTTCCGTTTTCCCAAAAACAAGTTGACATCTCCGTCTATGCGTATACCGGTGATATCCTCATATCTGTACAGTCGCTTGATGCCCCAGAAGTTTTTATGGACAAACATTTCGTCTGTATAATATATGCGCTGATTGAAATATGCAATAATAAGCGCCAAATCAGGCAATGCGAGTATAGCAAAGCCGGCAGCAATGCCGATCATATGGGGAATCCTGCCGCAAAGGAATGTAGCCGTCGCCAAAAGAACAAAACCGATAATCCCGATAACAAAAAAGACTTTCGGCATCGTCACACGCCCGGCCTTGGCTTTTTCGCTTTGCGCCGCATCCATAACAAGTCTTGTCGCCGCTCGTGTAGCCGCATAATTTTTTAAATGCTTTGACATATATTTCACCTCCGCCCGGGAAATACAGTAATTATACAGCAGAGATTAGATTTTGGCAATAAAGCGCAGGATACTGTCGGTGATGTAGCAGAACAAGCAAAAAGCAGGGGCTGACAGAATTGTCAGCCCCTGCTGGTCCGAGTGACAGGGTTCGAACCTGCGGCCTGATGGTCCCAAACCACCCGCGCTACCAACTGCGCCACACCCGGTTATATTTATTTTTTAGTTTGCTTCCTGCTTATTATCTTTCTGATGTCCGTCCGCGGCGCTTCCCTCAGAAACATAGTCGCGGCTCTTCGCTTGGTGCGCTCGCTCCGCTCCTTGTTTCTTCACCTCGGAGCAATGCCTCTATCCGCCCCCGGCGGCATTCCTCCTCGCCCAACTGCGCCTGAATCACTTGTGATATTTTACCTTTTTTAGCTTCGTTTGTCAACCTCGGCAAGCAGTTTCACACGGCAAGCGGCAAGCTGATATTTTTCCGTAACCTGACAAGCGGGCGGTGAATACTCTGTAATATGACTTTTCGGGAGGCGTATTATGGGTAACATCAGCTATTTTCTCGGGTGCAGCTCGCCCGAGGGGTTTCACTCATTTTTCGGCGAGCTTTGTCCGACTCATTCGGGCGGGTATACATATATAATAAAGGGCGGTCCGGGCACGGGCAAATCGAGTCTGATGAAACGGATAAACTCCGCCCTGACAGACGCGGGGATAGAGACGGAGCTGATATATTGCTCATCCGATCCCGCTTCGCTCGACGGCGTATATGCGCCCGCGCTCAACTGCTGGATAGCGGACGGCACTTCTCCGCACACGCTCGAGCCGAAATATCCGGGCGCCGCGCAGGAGATAGTCGATTTAGGCAGATTCTGGGATAAAAATATTCTGCGTTCGCGCGCGGATGAGGTTATCGCACTGACCGATGAAAACGCCGCGTGCCACCGCAGATGCAGGCGCTTTCTCGAAGCCTCCGCTCTGCTGCGCGAGGAAATATTGCGCCTGACGCTCTGCTGCACGGACACGGCAAAAATCAAGCGCGCGGCTTCGCGCATTGCGTCGCGCGAGTTCGGCAAGCCGACCGGGCGAATCGGCGAAGAGAGTCACAGAATGATATCCGCCGTCACTCCGGACGGGATAACATTCTTCGGTGAGACCGTAAGACAGCTCTGCGAGCGCATATATATCATCGAGGACGACAACATCGCGAGCTCCGCCGCCCTGCTGTCACTGCTTCGCGGATACGCCCTCTCCGGCGGTCATGACATAATCACGAGCCCGTCTCCCCTTTCACCGGACGGCGAGCCCGAGCATCTGCTAATCCCCGACCTGTCGCTCGGCTTCGTGACCTCAAACAGGCTGCATCCCGCGGAGTTTGACGGTGCGGTGAAGATAAACTCCTCGCGCTTCACCGACCGCGCCGCGCTGCGCCGGCATATGTCGCGGCTGAACTTCACCAAAAAAGCCTACGGCGAGTTTATCGGCGAGGCTGTAAATTCTCTCGCGAGTGCCAAAAGTATACACGACGACCTCGAAAGCATATATATCTCCGCCATGGACTTCTCGCACATGGATGAGCTCGCGAAGAGCATTGCGGAGGATATGTTGAAGAGACAGACATAAAAAACGGGCGTCCGCATAACGGACGCCCGCGTCAACTCTGGAGAAAATTATTCGCCGACAACGTTGACAGCTCTGAGCTTGCTGGAATCCTTGGGATCCGGCTCGACCTCGAAGGTGACCTTCTGACCCTCGGTGAGAGTTCTGTAGCCGTCTGCAACGATAGCGGAGAAATGTACGAAAACATCGTCGCCGCCCTCATCGTTAGCGATGAAGCCAAAACCTTTTTCTGCGTTGAACCATTTGACTGTACCCTTCATTGTGGTACCTCCGTGAAAAAATTTGCATTCTATATTATATGTTGTGCAATGGACTCGCACATTTTTGTGAACCATCAAACGGTCAATGGCTTACAAAAACATGCGAGTCCACAGAAACATTTGTCAGAATACGCATTAATTATATATTCACATTGCGCTTTTGTCAAGAGCGATTTTGTCGAATAAAAAGAATAATAGATAAAAATTTATAAATTTTTAATTGACATTTCCTCTTTTGCGGAGTATGATAAATGCATATCCATTGGGGAGTAGCTATGGGCAAAAGCCCATCTCGCTGTCACCAACCGTCGTGCAGGTCGCGATAACCGACCGAGCCCGGCTGGCAGCAGACATATGCGTTGAATGCGTTTGAGGCAAGACCTTTGGCAGACATGGTCTGTCGAAGGTCTTTTTTGTTTAACCGAAAGGGAGGCATAAAAATTGAAGTACTATTTTGAAGACGTCGGCGAGGTGTTTAAGCGGACGGAGAGCTCTGAAAACGGACTTTCGCAGTCCGAGGCCGAACGCCGTCTTGAGAAATACGGCAAAAACAAATTGGCACAGGCAAAGCAGAAATCGCTCGTCAGGCGGTTTTTTGAGCAGCTTGCCGACCCGATGATAATCATCCTTATCGTCGCCGCGGTCATATCCGCCGTGACGACAGTCTACGAGGGCAAGGTCTCCGGCTCGCCGTCCTTCCCTACGGACACAGTGATAATCCTCGCCGTTGTGCTCATAAACGCGGTGCTCGGCGTTTTGCAGGAGAGTAAGGCGGAAAAAGCCATTGAAGCGCTGCAGGAGATGAGCGCGGCGACCTCAAAGGTCATTCGCGAGGGCAGGATAATGACTGTCAAGAGCGAAGATCTGACCGTCGGCGATATCGTGGTACTTGAGGCGGGCGACGCCGTTCCCGCGGACTGCCGCATATTTGAAAGCGCGAGTCTGAAAATCGAAGAAGCCGCGCTGACGGGCGAGAGCGTGCCCGTGAGCAAGATTATCTCCGTTCTCGGCGCGGGCGACGGCGGCGATATTCCGCTGGGCGACAGAAAGAACATGGCGTATATGGGCAGCGCCGTTGTCTACGGACGCGGCAAGGCCGTTGTCACCGACACGGGCATGAATACCGAGATGGGCAAGATAGCCGACGCCATAACAAAGGCGGAGGACGGACAGACCCCGCTCCAGAAAAAGCTTGCGGGACTCTCTAAGACTCTCACCTTCCTCGTGCTGGGAATCTGCGTTTTTATCTTCGCGTTCTCGCTGTTCATGGAGCGCTCCACTCTCGCGGGCGGCGATCCCGCGCTGATATTCAAGAGCGTTATCGACGTGTTTATGGTAGCCGTCAGCCTCGCCGTTGCCGCCGTTCCCGAGGGACTTGCGGCGGTGGTCACTATCGTGCTATCGATAGGCGTTACGAACATGTCGAAGAAAAATGCGGTTATCCGCAAGCTCACCGCTGTTGAGACGCTCGGCTGCGCGCAGATAATCTGCTCTGACAAGACAGGCACTCTCACGCAGAATAAGATGACCGTCGTCGATCATTACGGCGACGAAAAGCTGCTCGCAAGAGCCATGTCCCTCTGCTCCGACGCGCAGGAGGATTCCGACGGACTCGTGATCGGCGAGCCCACGGAGGCGGCTCTCGTCAGCTACGCGATAAGCCTCGGACTTCATAAGGGCGAACTGAAAAGCGACAGCCCGAGAATCGGCGAAGCTCCGTTCGACTCCGGCAGAAAGATGATGTCCACCGTCCACAAGACATCGGACGGCATTATTCAATACACAAAGGGTGCTCCCGATGTTGTCGTCGATCTCTGCACCCACGCTTTTATTGACGGAAAAATCGTTCCGATGACAGACGAGATAAAGGCGACAATAGCCTCGGAAAACAAGAGGATGGCGGATAAGGCTCTGCGCGTGCTCGCGGCGGCGATGAGAAAATACGACTCCGCGCCCGACGATTTTTCGCCCGAGGCGCTCGAGCATGACCTGATATTCATCGGCCTTACCGGCATGATAGACCCCGTTCGCCCGGAGGTCAAGGCGGCTATAGAGGAGTGCCGCGGCGCGGGTATAACCCCCGTTATGATAACCGGCGACCATAAGGACACCGCCGTTGCGATAGCCTCGGAGCTCGGCATACTCACCGATCCGTCACAGGCAATAACCGGCGCGGAGCTCTCCGCGATGAGCGACGAAGAGTTCGCGGACAGAGTCGAAAATATATATGTATACGCGCGCGTGCAGCCCGAGCACAAGACGAGAATAGTCAACGCCTGGCGCGCAAAAGGAAAGATAACCGCCATGACGGGTGACGGAGTCAACGACGCGCCGTCGATAAAGAGCGCCGACATCGGAATCGGCATGGGCATCACCGGCACGGACGTCACGAAGAACGTCGCCGACATGGTGCTCACGGACGACAACTTTGCGACCATTGTCAACGCCGTCGAGGAGGGGCGCAGGATATATGACAATATCCGAAAGGCTATTCAATTCCTGCTCGGCTCAAACCTCGCGGAAGTGCTCGCGATATTCACCGCAACGCTTCTCGGCTTCACCATTCTCGAAGCGCCGCATCTGCTGTTCATAAACCTCGTCACCGACTGCTTCCCGGCGCTCGCGCTCGGACTCGAAAAGGCGGAGAGCGATATCATGCGCCGCCGCCCGCGCGATCCGTCGGACGGAATATTTGCAGGCGGGCTCGGGTTCGACGTTCTCTATCAGGGCGTACTGGTCACCGCACTGACCCTCGCGGCGTTCTTTATAGGCGAACGCTTCGAGACGGGACACTGGGCGTTTATGAACATCGCACAGTGCGAGCAGGGCATGACCATGGCATTCCTCACCATGTCGATGTGCGAGATATTCCACTCGTTCAATATGCGTTCGCAGCGCGGCTCGGTCATAAAGATGAGCCTTCGCGGCAGCCACAACCTGCCCCTGTTCGCTGCTATGGTGGCGTCGCTCGTGCTGACTACGGCGGTTATTGAGATACCGTTCCTCGCAAACGCCTTCGGCTTCACTCCGATAGGCTTCGCCGAATATGCAACATCGCTCGCCCTCGCGTTTTCGATAATCCCGATAGTCGAGATAATCAAGGTCGTTCAGCGTGCCGCAGCGAAAAGAAAAGTCTCCAGATAATATAATAAATTGACATCGCGCCTGGCACATTCCAGCTCAACGAGCTGCTCATTTCCGCAGGTCTCTCGGTCTCCACTATCCCGATGTTCGAGATAGGCAAGGCTATCAGACGCGCGGCAGAGCGCAGAAAAGAAAGCTGCGTAAAAATTGATATAATGCATCCCCTGCACCGAGAGGTGCGGGGGATGTTTTGTTATAACTTTTATCACAAGGGACTGCGGACCGCCGCAGTCCTTATTTTTATTTTGAGATAAACAGCCCCGATGTGACCAAAACATACTATTTTTATATCCTTTTACAAGTGCAAACTGTGCTCAATTTGTTTATATAACGTTAATGAATATATTTTTATTTTTTTGTTGAAATCTATAGTAATGTATGCTATAATTTCTTCAAAACTGTGGTTAATTTTTATGCAGTAAATCTAAACGCGCAGCGGCGCTTTGATAAGGAGGACTTTTTTTGAAAGCCTATAACGCGAAAGACATAAGAAATATCGCCATAGCAGGTCATGGCGGCAGAGGAAAAACAACCCTTGCGGAAGCAATGCTCTACACCGCGAAGGCTACCGACAGACTCGGCAGAGTCGCCGACGGCACCACCGTGCTCGACTTCGACGCCGAGGAGAAAAAGAGAAAGGCCACGGTTTCAACCGCTGTTGCCGCTATCGAGTGGAACGGCGCGAAGATAAATATAATCGACACTCCCGGTCTTTTTGACTTTGCGGGCGGCATGAGCGAAGGCATCCGCGCGGCGGACAGCGTGCTCATCGTCACTGCGGCTGGCTCCGGCTTTGACGTCGGCGCAGAGAAAGCTCTCAAGGCGGCGAACGCCAGAGGCATTTCGAGAATGTTCGCCATCACCCGCTGCGACGCGGACAATACAGATTTCTATAAAACATTTGCAGCTATAAAAGACGCAGTCGGCGGCGCTATCTGCCCCGTTATCGTCCCCTATATGGACGGCGGCAAGGTTGCGGCATATGTCAACCTCGCATCCCGCAAGGCTTTCGACTACAGCGGCGGCGAGAAGAAAGAGGTCGCAATGCCCTCCGACCCGCAGCTTGACGAGATGCTCGATATACTTACAGAAGCAGTCGCTTCGAGCGACGACGAGCTGATGGAGAAGTTCTTTGCAGGCGAGACTTTCACCCGCGAAGAGATAATCAAGGCTCTCAACTCCGGCGTCAGCGACGGCTCCGTTATCCCCGTATATGCCTGCGCGGGCTACACCTGCGAAGCTATTGATATGCTCCTTGACGAGATAGTTTATTCCGCTCCCTCCGCAGCCGACAAGGCAGGCGAGAACGGTCTTCCCTGCGACGAAAACGGCCCGCTTGCGGCTATCTGCTTCAAGACCATCGCCGACCCGTTCGTCGGCAAGATGTCTTTCTTCAAGGTCGTTTCCGGCAAGATAACCCCGGACACCCCCGCATATAACTCCCGCACCGAAGAGAGCGAGAGAATGGGCAAGATAATCACCCTCAGGGGCAGCAAACAGGAGGACGCATCCTGCATCCCCGCGGGCGACATCGGCGTTGTCACAAAGCTTGCGGGCATCAAGACCGGAGACACGGTCTGCTCGGCAAAGAACCCGATAACCCTCGAGGGCATCAAGTTCCCGACCCCCTGCCTTTCAATGGCAGTCAAGGTTCGCAAGAAGGGCGACGAAGAGAAGGTCGCGGCGAGCTTGCTCAGACTCCTCGAAGAGGATCCGACAATTTCGTTCGTCATCAACAAAGAAACCCGCGAGCAGGTGCTCTCCGGTCTCGGCGAGCAGCACCTTGATGTTATCGTTTCCAAGCTCAAAAACAAGTTCGGCGTTGAGGTCGACCTCAGCGTGCCGAAGGTTGCATACAGAGAGTCCATCCGCAAGAAGGTCGAAGTTCAGGGCAGACACAAGAAGCAGTCCGGCGGACACGGCCAGTTCGGCGATGTGTTCATCCGCTTCGAGCCCTGCGAGAGCGACGATCTCGTTTTCGCCGAGGAAGTTGTCGGCGGCTCCGTGCCGAAGAACTTCTTCCCCGCAGTTGAAAAGGGTCTGCGCGACAGCGTCAAGAAGGGCGTGCTTGCAGGCTACCCGATGGTCGGCATAAAGGCAACCCTTTACGATGGCTCTTACCATCCGGTAGACTCGTCCGAAATGGCGTTCAAGACCGCCGCGAACATAGCATACAAGAACGGTATCCCGCAGGCGAACCCCGTTATCCTTGAACCCATCGGCACTCTGAAGGCTTATATGCCCGACGAGAATCTCGGCGACATCATGGGCGATGTCACAAAGCGCCGCGGCCGTGTGCTCGGCATGGGTCCGTCCGACGAGCCGAAGATCCAGGAGCTCATCGCGGAAGTTCCCATGGGCGAGATGGGCGATTTCTCGACCGTCCTGCGTTCCGTGACCGCCGGCAGAGGCTGGTTCACCCTTGAGTTTACCCGCTATGAGGATGCGCCGCCCGTCGTTGCACAGAAGGTTATCGAAGAGGCAAAGGCAAACGAGGCCGAAGCCGATAAATAAAAAACATAAGAAGAGAGCTGTCAAGAGGTAGCTCTCTTCTCAAATTTAATATCCAAAAAACCCGCCCGGCATTGCGCCGTGCGGGTCAGTTTTATTTTGAATTGCGGCTTTGAAGCGAGATTTCGTCATTCGTCTTTATAACAAATTCGACCGCGCCGCCTGTGTTCGTTATCAGCAGTTCTTCGCTGCCCGCGATGCTCGCATATATATTGTCGATATCAACATCAACGGTATAGCTCCATGTGCCGCTGACTATCGAGCCGCTGCCGTTGTCAATCTTGACAACGACCTTGCAGTCATCATACTTGAGCGTGATGCTGCCCTTTGAGCAGTCCACCTTGACGCTCGGCATGGCTTCAAACACTCTGTCAAGGTTCCCGACCGTTCCGACAGTCCTGCCGACCGGACCCTGATGCGCGTCCTTAGTATTCTGATCGTCCTGCTGCATCCTGACGTTGAGCGTCACTATGGTGTAGTTGCCGTAAGCGACAGCGTTCGCCGAGATAAGATCGCTCGCCTTTATCTGCTTATATTTTCCGGGAATTATAGTCACCGCTTTGCTGTTTGCCGCGAGCGCCGCCGAAGCGATTCCCGTGAACACGGTGAGCATTCCCTTTTGGAAGCTGTTGCGCGGAGTGTAATCAACGCGCTTCATGGACATATACTGCGTGGCGTCGATGCTCTTGGTGTTCGCCGCCGCAGCTTTGTAATACTTGAGCACCCGCGAAGTGTTCGTGGAGTTGAGCCCCTTGTAGACGTTGACAGCCTCGGTCTTTGTTCCGCCGGAGGCATTGGAGCGCGTCGCGGTTCTTGATTCGGTCGTCGGCTCGACAGTGTTAGGTTCCGTGGTTTCGATTGCCGAATCCGAAACATTGGCGACATCCGTAACAGAGGGTTCGTCCGTAGAAGACTCCGAACCGTCATCGTTCGTTCTGCACGCCGAAAAGGAAAAGAGCATAGCCGCCGCAAGCAAAGCCGCAGCAAATCTCATGAGCTTTTTGTTCATTCTTCTCCCTCCCGACAGATTTTATCTGAGTGTTGCATTTGATTAGGTTTATATTTTAAGCTATTAAAGCGTACAGGTCAAGAAAAATCTTATAAAAAAACATGGTAAAAAATTAACTTTTAATAAAGCCGCAGTTTATCAGTCATTTTTCCGCAAAAGCCAACAAAAAACCGCCCGTCTGAAAAGACGGACGGCTTTATTTTTTTCAGATATCAGCCCTTAGCGGTGTAAGAGAAGTTAACAACACCCTTGAGGTTCTTGACGGTATAGCCGACAACCTTAATGCCGTTTGCATAGACATTGACCTTATAGCCCCAGCTGCCGTCAACGATCTTGCCGGTAGTATTGTCTATCTTAACAACAACTTTGCAATCGGTATAAGTCAGCTCGATCTTACCGTTGGTATAATCAACCTCAAATCCGAGCTCCTTGATAGCAGCGTCAACATTGCCAAGAGTTCCGACTGCGCAGCCGACGGAACCGCTGTGGTTATCAGCCTTTGCGCCCTGAGTCTGATTCTTGACGTTGAAGGTAATAGTGGTGTAGTTGCCGTTGGTCACCGCGCTGGCGCTCTTCATGTGGCTCGCCTGCATACCGGAGGGGTTGCCGGGGATATCGGTACGGTCGCTGGAGTTCTTGGCCAGAGCATTGTCAATGGGTCCCTGAACAAGTTTGAGAACGAAGCCGAGACCGCCGTCTGCAGTGATCGCGCTGCCAAGGCTCATCTTCTGCCTGCCGCTCTTGAACTGCTTAGTCTTTTTGACTGCTTCCTGATAAGCTTTGACACAAGCGGCTGCATCGTTGGTGTTGAGTCCCTTGGAGGGAGTTGTGCTGTTGCCCTTGGTCGTGGTCTTTGTATCGGAGGACTGAGGAGCCTTAGTCTCGATAACGGTGTGACCCTCTTTATCGGTGACTACTTCGGTCTCGACCTCGGAGGAAGCCTCTTCGGAAGAAGCCGTCTCATCGGAAGCGGAAACATCCGCCGCCTGACCGGAGGTCTGAGCGTCACCGGCAGTAGTGTCGTTGTTTGTGTCATTCTTCTTGCACGCCGCGAACGAGAGAACGAGGACAGCGGCAAGGATTATTGCCAGAATCTTTTTCATCTTATTTCACTCCTTATTGATTTATATATAATTGTATAATCGTTGTTCCAATCATTCAATAGACAAAAGATAAAATTTCGTTTAACGGGGGTAGTCCAAATTGTGTAAATGCGTCATTAGTGAAACACATCGTGGAAAAGTGTTTTGATTTTGGCGGCGGTTTCGCGTAAGTATCCGGAAATAAGAATTTGCCTGTTGATAAATCGAGGACAACCACGACAATTTTTATCCGGACGCAATCCCTCAGTCTCGGCTTCGCCGATCCAGCTCCCTTTACACAAGGGAGCCGACAATAATTTTATATGTGAGAATAAAAATGTCGTTATATTGCCTGAAGAGCTCCGCCGCTATTGGCACATAAGTGCGTCTGCTCATCCTCCCCGACCTCAAGTGAAAAGCCCTCCGCACTCAGAGTGCAGAGGACTGAAATTCGTTTTTTTGTTACGCAAGTATCTCGCCCATGAGACCGGGAGTTGCGCCTGCGGCGTTGGACTCATCGGTATCGATGTGCATTGCCAGCGCATACTTCGGGCTGACTCTGACGACGACATCGCCGAAAACGAGCGAACGGCCGTTGGAGTCGATCTTGACGCTGACTATCTGCTTGTCCTGAAGACCGTATTTTTCGGCATCCTCGGGAGTTGCGTGGATGTGTCTCTGCGCTGCGATAACGCCGCACTCAAGCTCTATTTCACCCTTGGGGCCGACAAGCTTGCAGGCGCCGCTGCCCGCAACGTCGCCGCTCTCTCTGACAGGAGCAGTCACGCCTATCGAACGGGCGTCGGTGAGCGAAATCTCAACCTGATTCTCGGGACGCACGGGGCCGAGGATGGAGACTGCCGGGAAGCTGCCCTTCGGTCCGATAACGGCAACGCGCTCGTTGCTCGCAAACTGGCCGGGCTGAGAGAGCTCCTTCTTGACGGTCAGCTCATAACCCTCGCCGAAGAGGATATCAAGAGCTTCTCTGGTGACATGTACATGGCGCGCGGAAGTTTCAACAAGAACTTTCTTTTCCATTTTAAATATCCTTCTTTTTCACTTGATATGTTTGTAAATGCATTTTGAGGCAGGAAACTCCTGCCTCAAAACAGTCATTTTGTTTAATTAGTAAGCGATGTTGTAAATGGTCTTTGTGCCGAAAGGAAGCACTACCATTTCGTCGCCAAGAGGAAGGTGAATTGTCCATTTGGCATCATATGTAGCATTGATAACACGGCTGGTCTTAGCGTCAACCTTAACGGTAACTGTGCCGGAGGGATACTCCATCTGAGCGGTGCCGATTTTAAAGGCTTTAGCGACAGACTTAAGCACGCCGCTGCTAAACTGATCGTTGATAACAGACGGGAGAACCACGCTGAAAACCTTCGGGGCATGACCCGAGCCGTGATGAACGTTGGAGGAAGCCTTGTCGGCAACCGTCTTTATAGTGATGGTGTAAACTCCGCCCGCCTCGGTGCAAGTTGCGCTTGCGACATCATTCGCAGTAAGCTTGCTCGACCAGGACTCGTTCTCAACAGGGAAGTTAGCCTTTATAGCCGCAGAATTGGAGAATGTTTCGGAGCCCTTGCTGTTCTTCTTGAGCTGACCGTCAACAAAGCTGTCTATACCGCCGACAAGCTTATCGACGATGGAGGGCACTCCGGTGATTTTGCCGCTTCTGTAGTTCGTCTCAGAAACTCTTGTAACGCTCTTCGCACTGGGCTTAACGCCGTTAATGGCCTTGTTGAAATACGCAACTATCTCAGCCTTTGTCGCGGGCTTGGAAGCAGTGCTGCTGCCGCCATGGTTGCCGCCCTGGCTGCCGCCCTGAGTGTTCTTCTCGGTCGCGGGAGCAACAGTGTTGCCGGAAGCGTCGGTCTGAGCCTCGGTGGACTCGTCGCCGCTGACGGACTCAGCTTCGCTGGACTCGTCGTTTGCAATCGTCTCGCCGTTTGCGGAAGTGTTGGGCTCGCCTGTGGTTGTGTCGCTGTTGTCCTTATCCTTCTTGCAGGCTGCAAAAGCAAAAACGAAGCAGAGAGCAAGGACAAGAGCTATGATCTTCTTTGTCATTTCAGTTACCTCCGAAAAAATTTTTCTTCATTTCAGCGCGCTTATCCAGGTGCCGTTTTGGAGCGTATGAGCCCATGAAAAACAGTCTCCTGCCTGCGCGGTCAAATTCATTATAAAATAAAAACGCCCAAAAATCAATGGAAAATACAAGATTTATGAAATTTTTATCGATTAACCTCTTTTGATTTGAGAAATTGTTCTTTGGCTCTTGATTGACGGGCGTTTTTCTGCAATAATATAGTGTATATATTTACCTACAGAAACGGAGTGCGGTTTAATGACTGATAACGAAAGACTCGCCGATCTCCTGTTCGGCTCAAACGGGCTGACGCCGGAGGACTGCGAGCTGAGATTTCCCCCGCGCGAGCTGCCCGAGGGCGCGCGCGTGACCCGATTCTCACCGAGTCCGACGGGGTATCTCCATATAGGCGGACTGTTCGGCGCGCTCGTCGATTTTCTTACGGCGAGAGTCAGCGGCGGACTTACTTATCTGAGAATCGAGGACACGGACAAGAAGCGTGAGGTCGCCGACGGCGTGTCCGCAATAATCAACGGATTCAAAAATTTCGGTCTCGAATTTGATGAGGGCGTGACCGGATTCGACACGGAGAAGGGCGCCTACGGTCCTTATACCCAGAGCAAGCGCGTTGAAATTTACCACGCGGTCGCCAAGCGTCTCGTGCAGGAGGGCAAGGCATACCCCTGCTTCTGCACGGCGGACGAGCTCGCCGCTATCCGCGAAGAGCAGGAAAACGGCGGCGCGGCGATAACCGGATATTTCGGCAAATGGGCAAAGTGCCGCGACCTGAGCTTTGACGAGCAGAAGAGACGCATCGAGGCTGGCGAGCCCTATGTGCTCCGCTTCCGCTCCGAGGGCGACGAGAACAAGAGAATTGTCTTTGACGACATGATCCGCGGCAAAATTGAAATGCCGGAGAATATAATCGATGAGGTGCTTTTGAAGAGCGACGGCGTGCCGACCTATCACTTTGCACATGTCTGCGACGACCACTTCATGCGCACGACGCACGTTATTCGCGGCGAGGAGTGGATATCCTCCGTCCCGAAGCACATCGCGCTGTTCAAGGCGTGCGGCTACAGAGTGCCGAAATACGCGCACACTCCGCAGGTCATGAAGATAGACGAGGAGACGGGCGCCAAGCGCAAGCTCTCGAAGAGAAAAGACCCCGAGGCGGCGGTCAGCTACTTCGTCGAGCAGGGCTATCCAAAGGAGAGCGTTATCGAATATATCATGACGCTGCTCAACTCGAACTTCGAAGACTGGCGCAGAGCGAATCCCACGGAGGACTGCTGGAAGTTCCCGTTCAATCTCAAGAAGATGAGCGTGAGCGGATGCCTGTTTGACATGGCGAAGCTCAACGACGTGAGCAAGAATATTATTTCGCACATGACGGCGGACGAGGTGCTCGGCAATATACTGAACTGGGCGAAAGAATATGACGAGGAACTCTACAAGCTTCTCGACTCTAACCGCGATTTTGCGCGCGGCATATTCTCGATAGACCGCGACTGCCCGAAGCCGCGAAAGGATATCGCAAACTGGGAGCAGGTCAAGGACTTCGTCTCGTATTTCTACGATGAAATCTACACCCCCGACTACACCCTGCCCGAGAATATCAGCGCAGGCGATGCGGCGGCGATACTTCAAAAATACATCGGCGAGTTTGACATAAATGACGGCAAGGACGCATGGTTTGCGCGCATCAAGGCGATGTGCGAGCCGCTCGGCTACACGCCCAACGTCAAGGAATACAAGAAAGATCCCACGGCGTTCAAGGGTCATGTCGGCGACCTTTCGACCGTTATCAGAATCGCGGTGACTTCGCGCCGCAACACGCCCGATCTTCATTCGATAATCAGGCTGCTCGGCGAGGACAGAGTCAGAGCGAGACTCGCTGCGGCGCTCGCACACTACAAGGAGGAGAACTAAATGGCGGACAGCACCAATCTCAATTCAAATTTTATCACTGATTTTATAGACGAGGATCTTGCAAACGGGGTCAACACCCGCGTGCAGACGAGATTCCCTCCGGAGCCCAACGGCTATCTGCACATCGGTCACGCAAAGGCGATATGCATCGACTTCAGCATCGCGGAAAAGTACGGCGGAGTGTGCAATCTCCGTCTTGACGACACGAATCCCTCGAAAGAGGATGTCGAATATGTCGACGCGATAAAAGAGGACATTGAGTGGCTCGGCTACAAATGGAACGAGGTCTACTACGCATCGAGCTATTTCGATTTTCTCTATGAGTGCGCGATAAAGCTCATCAAGGAGGGCAAGGCGTATGTCTGTGACCTGTCGCCCGACGAAATACGCGAATACCGCGGCACTCTTACAGAGCCCGGCAAAAACAGCCCCTACCGCGACCGCTCGGTTGAAGAGAATCTCGACCTCTTCCGCCGCATGACCGAGGGCGAGTTTGCAAACGGCGAAAAAGTTCTGCGCGCCAAGATAGACATGGCGAGCCCGAACATCAATATGCGCGACCCGGTCATCTACAGAATCGCGCATGTCTCCCACCATCAGACGGGCGACAAGTGGTGCGTCTATCCGATGTATGACTTTGCCCATCCCCTCTCCGACGCTGCGGAGAAGGTCACATATTCCCTGTGCTCGCTCGAGTTTGAGAACCACAGGCCGCTCTACAACTGGTTCATCGACGCTATCGGCTTTGAAGAGCCGCCGCGCCAGATCGAGTTCGCGCGCCTTAATCTCAACTACTGCGTGACGAGCAAGAGAAAGTGCCTCGAAATGGTTCAAAACGGCGTTGTCAACGGCTGGGACGACCCGAGAATGGTCACTCTCTGCGGTATGCGCCGCAGGGGCTATCCCGCCGCCGCGATACGCGATTTCATAAGCCGCGTCGGCGTTGCGAAGGCATACAGCGTGGTTGACTACGGTCTGCTCGAAGCGTGCGTCAGAGACAATCTCAATCAGAACGCTCCGCGCGCCATGGCGGTTCTCAATCCGCTCAAGCTCGTTATCGACAACTACCCCGAGGGCAAGACCGAGGAGATAGAGGTCGAGATAAATCCCGACAAGCCCGAGCTCGGCCGCCGCAAGGTCACATTCTCCCGCGAGCTCTATGTTGAGCGCGAGGACTTCATGGCTGAGCCCGTGAAGAAATATTTCAGGCTCTTCCCCGGCAACGAAGTGCGTCTCAAGAGCGCATATTATGTGACCTGCAACTCATATGATACCGATGAAAACGGCGAAGTCACCTGCCTGCACTGCACCTACGACCCCGAGAGCCGCGGCGGCGAGACGCCCGACGGCAGAAAGGTTCGCGGCACCCTGCACTGGGTCAGCGCGGCGGACAACGTGAAAGCTCAGGTGCGCCTCTATGACCGCCTGTTCAACACCGAGAACCCCGCAGGCGAGGACGGAAACGGCGACTATCTTCAGAACATCAACCCCGATTCACTCAAAATTATCGACGGGTGCCTGCTCGAGGGTGGACTCCGCGACGCAAAGCCGGGCGACACATTCCAGTTCATGCGCCAGGGCTACTTCTGCGTCGACAAGGACAGCACTCCGGGCAATCTTATCATAAACCGCACCGTTGCGCTCAACTCCTCATGGGACAAAAAGAAGAAATAAACAAGTAAGAAAGGTCGGTCAGCATGAAGGCTCTCAACAGGATAGTGACTGCGCTGCTCGCGGCGGCAATTTTTCCCGTCGCATATTTCACGGATATAATCACCGTCTATGCGCACGCAAACCTCTATGACTCGAATATCGTAGAGGCGCTGAGCATAAAGCGCATCGTCGAGCTTTTCACGGGAGACGGTCTTTTTGCCGGCGTTTTTAACAAGGATAATATGTCCGAGATTCCCGAGGTACTGCTTAAATTCAAGGGCAACTTCATAGCCTTTGCCGTTTGCTTCGCGCTCGCCCTGCTCATCGCGCTCGCCATTATCATTGTTGCCGCGGCGACCAATTCGAGAAAGACGACCGCCGCACTCGGCGCGGCAGGCATTTTGTGCCTCATCGGCATGAAAATAGCATTTTCGGATATCGCGGCCGCCGTCGACGCGGGCAAGCTGACCCTCGGCTCGCTGACCGACATGTCGTTCATGAATCTATTCGGCAAGATAGTGCTCGTCACGATGAGCACGGCGCCGGCGTTGATGACGTTTTTGTTTTCCAAATGCTCACGAGCTATCGCCCCCAAAAGCATCTGCTGGTTCTCGGTTAGCCAGGCACAATAGTTCTGATAAGTC
>ENA-USZK01000541-USZK01000541.1-human-gut-metagenome-genome-assembly--contig:-NODE-541-length-19864-cov-4.380401_pt1 | contig 19864 bp, 12 predicted proteins | sample MGYA00250043_ERZ773534 | MGnify/ENA primary metagenome ERZ773534 (study PRJEB29103, sample SAMN06112056) | human gut metagenome | biome: human gut; feature: ankylosing spondylitis patient; material... | reverse complement strand
CGCAGAGACGCGTGTCACGGCGGCGCGCCTTGCCGACATTCTCAAGCCTGTTTTGAGTAATTGAGAAACACTTTGTGAAACGGATTCTGATAGTTTTTCATGCTGTACCTCAAAAAAAATAAGCACCCGCCATCTCGTCTTCCAAGACCTAACGACGAGATACGAATGCTTCATTACCCGGTGGCAATCTACTTATTAGTTTTGTGGTATTATATCAGTCGGCACGAAATTTGTCAAGAGCCGATCGGCTGATTAAATTTCACCGCACCGTAAACAGCAAAAAGGAAGCCGAATAAATTTCGACTTCCCTTTTATTATATCTTAGCTTATTCCAGCTCAAACGCACCGGTGTAGAGGCGATAGTATGTGCCCTTTTCGGCGATGAGCTTTTCGTGGTTGCCGCGCTCGATTATTCTGCCGTGGTCGAGCACCATTATGACATCGGAGTTCTGGACGGTCGAGAGGCGGTGCGCGATAACAAAGACCGTGCGTCCTTTCATCAGCTTATCCATACCGCCCTGGACGAGAGCCTCGGTGCGCGTGTCTATAGAAGAGGTCGCCTCGTCGAGAATCATGACGGGCGGGTCGGAAACCGCCGCGCGGGCTATTGATATCAGCTGACGCTGACCCTGCGAGAGTCCGGAACCGTCACCCTTGAGCACGGTGTTGTAGCCGTCCGGGAGCATGCGGATGAATCCGTCAGCATTCGCGAGCTTCGCCGCCGCGATGCACTGTTCGTCCGTCGCCTCGGGGTTGCCGTAGCGGATGTTTTCCATAACAGTACCCGTGAATAGGTTGACATCCTGGAGCACGACGCCGAGACTGCGGCGCAGATCGGCTTTCTTTATCTTGTTGATATTTATTCCGTCATAGCGTATCTTGCCGTCCGCTATGTCATAGAAGCGGTTTATTAAGTTTGTTATCGTGGTCTTGCCCGCTCCGGTCGCGCCGACGAAAGCCACCTTCTGACCCGGCTCTGCGTAGAGCGTGATGTCGTGAAGGACTTCCTTTTCGGGTGTGTAGCCGAAATCGACATGGTCGAGCACGACCTGACCCTCAAGCTTTGTATAAGTCAGAGTGCCGTCGCCGTGGGGATGCTTCCATGCCCACATTCCGGTGTGCTCCTTAACTTCGACTATCTCGCCGTTCTCCTCTTTTGCATTTACGAGGGTAACATATCCGTCATCGGGCTCGGGCTCTTCGTCCATAAAGGTGAAGATTCGCTCGGCACCCGCGAGGGCGTTGACAATCGAGTTGAACTGGTTCGACATCTGGGATATCGGGTTTATAAAGTTGCGCGAGAGCACGAGGAACGAGGCTATCATGCCGAGGGACAGCGTGTTGACGCCGGTCAGCCCGAAATTCTTCGTGCCGGCGATAGCCATATATGAGCCGATAACGGCGAGCAGGATATACAGAAAATATCCGAACGCGTTCGTCATGGGCATCATCGAGGTCGCGTGGCCGTTTGCGTTCGCGGCGTTGTGCTCCCATTCGGTGTTGCGCTGCTTCATTTCTTTCTTAGACTGCTCTTCGTGGCAGAAGACTTTTATGACCTTCTGACCGTTTATCATCTCTTCGATATATCCGTCAAGGTCTGCAAGAGATCTCTGCTGGGCTACGAAATACGCGCCGCTCTTGCCGACAACTCTCTTGATTATCTGCATAATGAAGAACAGCGATACGCACACAACGAGCGTCAGACCGACGCTGATATAGAGCATGCAGCAGAATACCGCCGCGACAGTGAACGCCGAAGAAATCAGCTGACCCATCGACTGCGCAAGCATCTGGCGCAGGGTATCGGTATCGTTGGTATAGAGACTCATCGTGTCGCCGTGGGTGTGCGAGTCGAAATATCTTATCGGCAGGCGCTGCATCTTCTCGAACATCTCGTCGCGTATGGTCTTGAGCGTTCCCTGCGCTATAGTGACCATGCGGCGGTTGTAGATAAGCGTCGAGAGCGTGCCGATGAGATAGATGACCGCCATGGTTATCAGCGCGCGTATGAAGCCGGAGAAGTCTGGCGATGATTGACCGACCATCGGGGTTATATAATCGTCGATAAGCGACTGGAGGAACATCGACGACGCCGCACCCGCAACTGCGCTGAGCAGGATGCAGATTGTGACGAGGACTATCGTGCCCTTATAATTTTTGAGATAAGAGAGCAGACGCTTGAGCGTTTTCTTGTCGAGCTTTCTGGGCTGCATTCCGGGTCCGCCGGGCATACCCTTGGGTCCGCCGTGCATGGGCATAGGCTTACTCATCGTCGTTTCCTCCCTTCTGCTGAGATTCATAAACTTCGCGATAGATATCGCAGGATTTCAGCAGCTCGTCATGCGTGCCCTGCGCGATTATTCTGCCGTTGTCGAACACGAGTATTTTGTCCGCATTCTGAACCGAGCTTATGCGCTGAGCTATAATTATCTTCGTCGTGTCGGGCATATACTGCGAAAGTCCCTTTTGAATCAGCGCATCGGTGTGGGTATCGACGGCGCTTGTCGAGTCGTCGAGAATGAGCACCTTGGGATTCTTGAGCAGGGCGCGCGCTATGCACAGCCTCTGCTTCTGACCGCCGGAGACGTTCGTGCCGCCCTGTTCGATATAGGTGTTGTAGCCGTCGGGCATCGCGCTGACGAATTCATCCGCCTGAGCGAGCTCGCAGGCGTGCTTTATTTCTTCGTCGGTCGCGTCTTCATTGCCCCAGCGCAGGTTCTCCGATATCGTGCCGGAGAACAGCTCGTTCTTCTGGAGCACCATTGCGACCGAGTTTCTCAGGGTGTCGAGGTCGTAGTTTCTGACGTCCACGCCGCCGAGCATCACTTCACCACCCGTTACATCGTAGAGGCGCGGGATGAGCTGGACGAACGAAGATTTTGACGAACCCGTGCCGCCGATTATGCCGACCGTCTCGCCGGAGGCTATATGCACGTTAACGTCGTCGAGCACCTTTGTATCCGCCTTTGAAGCATAGGCAAAATTGACATTTTTATAATCTATCTCGCCGTCTTTGACTTCGAGAACGGGGTTCGCGGGGTTCGAGATATCGGTCTTTTCGTTGAGTATCTCAGCTATACGCTGAGCGGAAGAACTCGCGATTATCATCATGGCAAAGACCATGGAGAGCATCATGAGGCTCATGAGTATCTGCATGGCGTAGGTGAACAGCGCGGTGAGCGAGCCGGTGGTCAGACCGAGTGCTGCGTTGTTGCCGCTGGCGATGACCGCCTTTGCGCCGAGCCACGAGATGAGTATCATGCAGGTATACATGCAGACCTGCATGATCGGCGAGTTGAGCGCGATAAGGCGCTCCGCCTTTGCAAAGTCTTTATATATCTTCTCGGATATCTTCTCGAACTTGCTTATCTCGTGATCCTCCTGATTGAAGGACTTGACGACTCTTATGCCGCGCACATTCTCCTGAACGACGTTATTAAGCTCATCGTAGGTGTGGAAAACGCGCTTGAACACGGGATGCACCTTGATAATTATCAGCACGAGCAGAGCCGCAAGGACAGGTATAATCGCAATAAACATAAGCGAAATCTGGCTGTCTATTCTGAACGAGACTATCATGGCGAAAATCAGCATAACCGGTCCGCGTATTGCTATTCTTATGAGCATCTGATAGGCGTTCTGAATATTTGTGACATCCGTCGTCAGTCTCGTGACTATCGACGCGGTCGAGAATTTGTCGATGTTCGAGAATGCGAAGGTCTGAACATTATCATACATATCGCTGCGCAGATTCGCGCCGAACCCGGCGGACGCGCGTGAGCCGAGGAACGCCGCAAGCATTCCCGTCACCATCTGGAACACCGCGAGGAATAGCAGCGCAAGACCGTATTTCCAGACCATGGACATCACGCCGCCCTCGATGCCGTTGTCGATAAGACCCGACATACAAAGCGGGATAACTATCTCGAACACGACTTCAAACGTGGAGAAAAAGATAGTCGCCCATGATACTTTTTTGTATTGGCGCATGCTCTTCAACAAAGTTTTTATCATATTCTCACTCCCTCTTTTCTTTCTTTGCTCCACTTTCCGGTTTGCAGCCGGGGCTGCTGTCAATATCAAGGTTATCGCATATCCTTATGAGATATCCGCGGAGCTGCTCGACTTCTTCTTCGCTGAACGATCTGAGCATCGCCCGCTCGCCGTTATCAATCGAACGGCGTATCTCGAGATTGATGTCTTTCGCCTTGTCGGTCAGCCGCACGACCTTGTTTCTCTTGTCCGACGGGTCGGTACAGGTGCTGAGAAAGCCGCTCTGCTCCATGCGCATGACTATGCCGACAATCGTCGGGTGCGAGACATGGGCGTAGTCCTCTATTTCTTTCTGGGTCGCCCGACCTCCGCGTTCGGCGAGGAATCTTATGATCCGCGACTGCGCAAAAGTCAGCCCGTGCTTGCCGAGTCCTGCATCGGCGTTCGACTTCAAACGGTTATCTATACGTTTAAAAAAATATCCGATATGCTCCATAGCGATCTCCTTTCCGCAAAGCTGTTTTCAGCAATATTAAGTGTAGCACGCTACACATTATACATATATGCGCGCCGAATGTCAACAATATGTTTGTAAACAATTTGTGACCTCGGCGCTGAAGATTTTTATGTTCTGTTTTCGTTGAGATTAAAGACGGTACGTATGAGCTCGGACGCCGCGTGGATGCCGTGCTCGTCAGGGTTCATGAGCAATAGTCTTGATGTTCCGCCGATGCAGAAGATTATTTTTTCTTTGCGCTCCGGCTCGTCGTCGTCATGCAGATAGATTCTGAAAAGAGCCTCCTCCGCATCGTTGAGCAGTGAAGCTATATCGTCGCCGTAGAGCGCGCGGATAAGCCGCTCTTCGCGCGATATCGCGCCGACGAGCTCTGAAACAAAGGCGTATGTATCGCTGAACGCCATCCGGGCGCAGTCGCAGCGGCCGAGGATATCGGCGACAGTCTCGCGGCAGATGTGCCGACGCAGGCTCTCCATGGTGTCATAGTGGGAATAGAATGTCGTTTTATTTATCAGCGCCTCCCGGCACAGGTCGCTGACCTTGACGGGCGACGGGTCGCGCAGGCGCATATCTACATATGTATGTACTATGAGCCGCTCCGTTTTGATATATCTAAGATCGTTTTTATTCACCATTTAAACGCCTCTTTTTATATTTAGTCGTTTATCTTACCCATTCACAAAACAGTTTCTTGATTAGACAACTTTAGTTGTTTATAATGTTAGCATATACTAAAAAATATTACAAGGGGGAGTATGCCGAATGAACAGAAAAGACCGCACCGTCTATATTATGCTCACCGACTATCCGGATAAGGTCTCGCGAACTATAAAAAGAATAGGGCTTTGGGAATACTCCCACATGTCGATAAGCACGGATGAACACTACCCGAAATTTTTCAGCTTCACGGGCAAGCGCGGATTCATGACCGAGGACTTTGACCTCCACCCGACTTACAAAGGCACGGATGTCCCCTGCGCGCTGTTCGCTCTGCCCGTAACGGAAGCGGAGCTTCGCAATGTAGAGCGCATCATAAAACACATGACCTCGAACGCCGACGAATATAAATACAGCTACATCGGGCTTGCACTGCTCTATCTGCGGATAATCCCGAAGCAGCGCGGGCGCGACACCTGCGTCGGCTTCGTCTCGCGCACGATAAGAGAACAGACCTCGCTCTCCGCAGGGCGCAGGAAAAAATTTTGCAGTCCGAACGACATAAAGGCGTTTTTTATCAACCAGCTCGTCTTTGAGGGACCGCTGAGAGTGCTGCTGCAAAAGGGCAAGGCGTAAATTAAAATATCAATCCGCCGTCGGTCTGTTCCGTTCGGCGGTTTATTTTCAGCAAAAGCAAAAGACCTCCCGCTCGGGGAGGTCTTTTAATATAATAAGGGTTGTTGAAATCAGTTCTCGCCGTCGCCGTTTATAGTCGATATCTCGGGGGTTATCTCTTCGAGAACATCGAGGACTATCTTCACGGTGTCGAGGGAGGTGAATATCGTCACGCCGTTCTGAACGGCACAGCGGCGAATCTCAACGCCGTCCTCAAAGTGGACGCCGGAGAGAATGGCGCGCGTGTTTATAACATAGCTGACATAGCCCGCGCGGATAGAATCGAGGATCTCGGTGCTGCCCTCGCTGAGCTTGCCGCGTACGCGGGTGCGTATGCCGTGCTTCTTGAGGAACGCCGCGGTTCCGGCGGTCGCCTCGATATTGAAGCCGAGGTGATAGAAGCGCTTGACGAGCGGCAGAGCCTCTTCTTTATCTTCATCGGCAAGGGTGACTATTACCGTACCGTATTCTTTCATCTTGACTCCGGACGCCTGAAGAGCCTTGTAGAGCGCACGGTTCAGGCGCTTGTCGTAGCCTATCGCTTCGCCGGTCGATTTCATCTCGGGCGAGAGATATGCATCCATGCCTGTCAGTTTCTCAAACGAGAACGCCGGGGCTTTGACATACCAGCGCTTGCCGTCGGGCAGGCGCATATCGGTTATGCCCTGATCGTGCAGGCTCTGACCAAGCATGACCTTTGTCGCGATGCGGACAAGGTTGCAGTCGGTGGACTTTGAAAGGAACGGCACGCTTCGCGAAGCGCGGGGGTTGACCTCGATAACATAGACGCTCTCGTCGCTGTCAACTATAAACTGTATATTGAACAGACCGACTATGCCTATGCCGAGTCCGAGCTTTGTGGTGTATTCGGCTATCGTGTCTCTGACCTTCTGAGAGATAGAGAACGGCGGATATACACTCGTGCTGTCGCCCGAGTGGACGCCGGTACGCTCGACGAGTTCCATTATGCCGGGGATGAACACCTCGCTGCCGTCGCAGATGGCGTCTATCTCGACTTCCTTGCCCATAAGATATTTATCTATGAGCACGGGCTTGTCCTCATCGACCTCAACGGCGTTCTTGAGATATTTTCTGAGCATCGTCTCGTTAGCGACTATCTCCATCGCTCTGCCGCCGAGCACGAAGCTCGGACGCACAAGAACAGGATAGCCTATGCGCGCGGCAACAGCCGCACCGGTCTCGATATCCGTAACGGCCTCGCCTTTCGGGTTCGGGATGCCGAGGGATTTTATAACGGCGTCAAACGCGTCTCTGTTCTCGGCGCGCTCAATGGCGTCGCAGTCGGTGCCGATTATCTTCACGCCGCGCCTTGCAAGCGGAGCCGCAAGGTTGACGGCAGTCTGGCCGCCGAGGGTGACTATAACGCCCTCCGGCTTTTCGAGATGGACTATATTCATGACATCCTCTGTCGTCAGGGGCTCGAAATAGAGCTTGTCGGCAGTGGTGTAGTCGGTCGAAACGGTCTCGGGGTTGTTGTTGATTACTATCGCCTCATAGCCGAGCTGCTGAATGGCATGGACGGCGTGGACGGTCGAATAGTCAAACTCAACGCCCTGTCCTATACGGATAGGACCTGAACCTAAGACTATTATCTTCTTTTTGTCCGACACGACGGACTCGTTCTCGCTCGCGTAGGTCGAGTAGAAATAGGGCACATAGCTGTCGAACTCACTCGCACAGGTATCGATCATCTTGTATGTCGGGAAGATATCCTCTTTGCATCTGCGCTCATATATACTGTCCTCGCTCTCTTTCCAGAGCTCGGCGATATACGAATCGGAGAAGCCGAGGCGCTTTGCCTCGCGCAGAAGAATGTCGGAGCCGGGATTCGCCTCCATCTCCTTTTCAAAATCGACTATCTTCTTTATCTTGTCGAGGAAGAACATATCTATATGCGTTATATCGCAGATAAGCGACGGGTCAACGCCCATCCACATCAGCTGGGATATTGCATAGAGACGGTCGTCCGTGCCCTCTTTGATATATTCGAGCAGCTCGTCAACGCTCATATGCGCCGAGTCGAACTTCTCCATATGCAGGTGGTTCTTGCTCTCTTCGAGCGAGCGTATCGCCTTGAGCAGACTCTCTTCAAAAGTGCGTCCGACGCTCATGACCTCGCCGGTCGCCTTCATCTGGGTCGAAAGCGTGTTGTGCGCGGCGGGGAACTTATCAAACGGGAAGCGCGGCATCTTGGTCACGACATAGTCGAGCGAGGGCTCGAAGCAGGCAGGGGTATTTGCAAGCTGTATCTCATGCAGATCCATGCCGACCGCTATCTTCGCCGAGACGCGCGCTATCGGATATCCGCTTGCCTTTGAAGCGAGGGCGGACGAGCGCGAAACTCTGGGGTTGACCTCAATAACATAGTAGCGGAACGAATGGGGATCGAGCGCAAACTGAACGTTGCATCCGCCCTTTACTCCCAGGGCGCGGATAATTTTGAGCGCGGAATCCCTGAGCATCTGATATTCTTTATTCGTCAGCGTCTGGCTGGGCGCGACGACTATCGAGTCGCCGGTATGAATACCGACGGGGTCGAGGTTTTCCATATTACAAACGGTGATAGCGGTGTCGTTCGCGTCGCGTATCACTTCGTATTCTATCTCTTTGTAGCCCTTTATGCTCTTTTCGACGAGCACCTGATGCACGGGCGAGAGCGCAAGCGCGTTCTTCATCATGTCGCGCATCTCGTCGGGGTCATAGGCGAAGCCGCCGCCCGTTCCGCCGAGGGTGAACGCGGGGCGCAGGATAACGGGATAGCCTATCTTCTCCGCCGCCTCAAGACCCTCTTCGATGCTGTAGGTTATCTGCGAGGGGACTATCGGCTCGCCGATGCTCTCGCAGAGCTCTTTGAAAAGCTCTCTGTCCTCGGCGCGCTCAATGCTCTCGGCATCCGTGCCGAGCAGCTCTATCTCGCACTCCTTGAGAACGCCCTTTTTCGCGAGCTGCATCGCAAGGTTGAGTCCGGTCTGACCGCCGATGCCGGGGACTATCGCGTCCGGGCGCTCATAGCGGCAGATACGCGCGAGGTATTCGAGCGTCAGCGGCTCCATATAGACTTTATCGGCTATGGTAGTATCGGTCATTATCGTTGCGGGGTTCGAGTTCGCGAGGACGACCTCGTAGCCCTCCTCACGCAGGGCGAGGCACGCCTGAGTTCCCGCATAGTCGAACTCGGCAGCCTGACCGATGACTATAGGACCCGAGCCGATAACGAGCACCTTTTTTATATCAGTTCTCTTAGGCACGCTCCTTCGCCTCCTTCATATAGTCGATAAACTGACCGAACAGATAGCTGCTGTCCTGCGGACCGGGCGCGCTCTCGGGGTGATACTGCACGCTGAACACAAGGTCTTTCTTGCATCTTACTCCCTCGACGGTGTTGTCGAGAAGATTTATGTGCGTCACTTCGAGGTCGGTGCCCTCGACCGTTTTCGGGTCAACGGCATAGCTGTGGTTCTGCGAGGTTATCTCTATCTTGTTGGTGTCGAGGTTCATGACCGGGTGGTTTCCGCCGCGGTGGCCGAACTTGAGCTTATATGTCTTTGCGCCGTAGGCGAGGGATATCATCTGATGTCCGAGGCAGATGCCGAAAATCGGATATTTGCCGCGAAGCGCCCTGACCGTGTTTATGACCGGAGTCACATCCTCGGGGTCGCCGGGACCGTTCGAGAGGAACACTCCGTCGGGCTTCATGAACTCAATTTCATCCGCCGGCGTGTCATAGGGCACGACAACGACGTTGCAGCCGAACTTGTTGAGGCTGCGCACGATATTGAGTTTCATGCCGCAGTCTATCGCGACGACATTGAACTGCGGGTTCGACGTGCGCGAATACCAGCGCTTTTTGCAGCTGACGCGGCTGACCGCATCGTGGGCGACGTGGGTATTTTTGATTATCTCCACCGCGACCTCAGCCGGGATATCGGGCGAGGTTATGAGCACACGGCGCGAGCCCAAGTCGCGTATGCTGCGGGTGAGCTTTCTCGTGTCAACGCCGGAGATGCCGGGGATACCGTTCTCTTCGAGCAGCTCCGAGAGCGTCTTTGTGTATCTGAAGTTCGAGGGCATATCGTTGTAGTCATACACGATAAGGCCGCCGATGCTCGGGTTTTTGCACTCGAAATCGTCGTCGGTTATACCGTAGTTGCCTATGAGCGGATATGTCATAACGACCATCTGATCGGTATACGACGGGTCGGAAACTATTTCCTGATAGCCGACCATCGAGGTGTTGAAAACTATCTCGCACACCCTGTCGGCATAGCTGCCGAAGCCGTATCCGTAGTACTCGCTGCCGTCCTCAAGGACGATCTTGCGGTCTATGAGTCTCATTTAAAAATACACTCCTTGAATTTATCAGATCGAGCTCTGAAGTCTTTCGAGCACATCTCTGTAGCCGCCGAGAACATCGCCGAGGTCGCGGCGGAATCTGTCCTTATCAAGCTTTTTGTTTGTCTCCATATCCCAGAGGCGGCAGGAATCGGGGGATATCTCATCGCACAGAACAAGTCCGTCGTCGGTGCGGCCGAACTCGAGCTTGAAGTCGACAAGGCGCACGCCGCCCTTTGCAAACAGCTCGGTCATCAGCTCGTTTATACGCTTGGACATGACTCTGAGCTCGTCGAGCTCCTCCTGCGTGGCGAGACCGATGGCGGTTATCTGGCTGTCGTTTATCATCGGATCGCCGAGCTCGTCGCTCTTGTAGCTGAACTCAACGACCGTGTTCTTCAGGGGCGAACCCTCCGGCACGCCGTATTTCTTTGAAAAGCTTCCTGCTGCGATATTTCTGACTATGACCTCGACCATAACGATCTCAGCCTTCTTCGCGAGGACGGTGGTTTCGTCGATGACCTTAAGAAGATGGGTCTTGACTCCGTTCTTCATGAGGTAATCAAAGATGATGTTGGAGATCGCCGCGTTGAGTTTTCCTTTTCCGGGCAGATCTTCTTTCTTGACGCCGTTGCCGGCAGTGGCGGTGTCCTTGTACTTGATGATGCAGGTACCGGGCTCCTCCGAACTGTAAACGACCTTGCTCTTGCCTTCATACAACTTTTCCATACCGCAGTTTCCTTTCGCTTTTCGTATTTTTATTTATTTGCTCCGCTCGGAGAGTTTCCCCTCAAAGCGGTCTTTGGTGATAACATCCGGGATAGGGGTCGGATAGACTCCGTTGAAGCACGCACTGCAGAAGTTCTCGCTGCCTATCAGATTTTTAAGCTCCGACTCCGGCAGATATCCGAGGGAATCCGCACCGATTATGTCGGCAATCTCCTCCACCGAGTGGTGGCAGGCGATAAGATTTTCGCGCGAGTCAACGTCCGTGCCGTAGTAGCACGGATGCATGAACGGCGGCGAGGAGATGCGCATATGCACCTCTTTTGCCCCCGCTTCGCGCAGGAGATTGACTATCTGGCGGCTCGTCGTGCCGCGCACTATCGAGTCGTCGATGAGCACTATTCTCTTATCCTTTACGGATTCGCTTATCGCGCTGAGCTTTATTCTCACCTGGTCGATTCTCTTGTCCTGACCGGGCGAGATGAAAGTTCTGCCGATATATTTGTTTTTTATGAAGCCCATTCCGTAGGGTATTCCCGACGCCTCGGCATAGCCCAAAGCGGCGTCGATTCCCGAATCCGGGACGCCCATGACGACATCGGCTTCAACGGGATGGGTCTTTGAAAGTATCGCGCCGGCATTTCTGCGCGCTGCGTGAACCGACACGCCGTCAATGACGGAATCGGGTCTTGCAAAATAGATATACTCAAAAATGCATGAGCGCTTCGGCTTTTCGCCGCAGTGATCCCTGTTCGAGCGCACGCCGTTTTCGTCAAAGACGAGTATCTCACCGGGGAGTATATCGCGCTCGAATTTTGCGCCGACGGCGGAAAGCGCACAGCTCTCGGACGCGACGACATATGTGCCGTCGAGCGTCTTGCCGTAGCACAGCGGGCGGAACCCGTAGGGGTCGCGCGCCGCGAGCAGCTTTGCGGCTGACATGAGCACGAGGGAATACGCACCCTCGAGCCTGTTCATCGCGCTGCTCAGCGCGTTTTCTATCGAAGGACTGTTGAGGCGCGCCTGCGTGACGATATAGGCGATTATCTCGGTGTCGCTCGTCGTGTGGAAGATAGCGCCGCCGAGCTCAAGCTCGCTGCGCATTTCATAGGCGTTGCTGAGGTTTCCGTTGTGGGCAAGAGCCATCTTGCCCTTCTGGTGGTTAACCTCGATGGGCTGGCAGTTCGCTCTGCTGTTGCCGCCGGTCGTGCCGTAGCGCGCGTGGGCGACAGCCATCCTGCCCTGCGGGAACTTCATCAGGTCGTCGCGCGAGAAGACTTCGTTGACAAGTCCGATATCCTTGCGCGAAGCGAACACTCCGTCGTCGTTGACGACTATACCGCAGCTCTCCTGTCCTCTGTGCTGCAAAGCATAGAGACCGTAGTAGGCGAGATCCGCCACGGGGCCGGGCTTGGGTGAATAGACTCCGAAAACGCCGCACTCTTCATGCAAGTTTGCCATAGGTATTTATTCTCCGATCTCAGATTTTTCAAGCGCTGCGGCTATAAAGCCTTTGAACAGCGGGTGAGCCTTGTTGGGACGGGACTTGAACTCGGGGTGATACTGCACTCCGACATAGAACGGGCGGTCGGAAAGCTCGACCGTTTCAACGAGTCTGCCGTCGGGCGAAAGACCCGAGAGGGTGAGTCCGTTCTGAGTAAGTATATCGCGATAATCGTTGTTGAACTCGTAGCGGTGGCGGTGGCGCTCGGAAATTTCGGACTTTCCGTAGCAGCGCTCCATTGTCGTGCCGGGCTTGATGACGCAGGGATATGCGCCAAGGCGCAGTGTGCCGCCCTTGTCGATATTGTCGCTCTGACCGGGCATAAAGTCGATGACCTTGTTCTTGCAGAGCTCATCGAACTCGCCCGAGTGGGCGTCTTTGATACCCGCGACATCGCGCGCGTATTCGATAACCGCAATCTGCATTCCGAGGCAGATTCCGAAATAGGGAACATTGTTCTCTCTGGCGTATTTCGCCGCGAGAATCATGCCCTCGATTCCTCTGCCGCCGAAGCCGCCGGGGACGATTATTCCGTCGAGGTGCGAGAGCTCCTGCTCGTAGTTCGCCTCGGTCAGATTCTCGGAATCGATCCAGTCGATGCGGATGTGGGTGTTGAGAGTGTAGCCCGCGTGGCGAAGCGCCTCGGCAACGGACAGATATGCGTCATGGAGCTGGACATATTTGCCGACAAGACCTATCTTGACTTCCTTTTCGCGGTTCTTGATGCGGTGGACAAGCTCCGTCCACTCGTCGAGATCCGGCTCGGGAGCGTCTATATTCAGCTCGCGGCAGACGACGGACGAGAAGTTCGACTTCTCGAGCATCAGCGGAGCTTCGTAGAGATAAGGCAGGGTGATGTTCTCGATAACGCAGTCGGGCTTGACGTTGCAGAAGAGCGATATCTTCTTGAAGATAGCCTCCTCAAGCGGTTCGTCACAGCGCAGGACGATTATGTTCGGGTTGATGCCCATGCCCTGCAGCTCCTTGACCGAGTGCTGGGTGGGTTTGGACTTATGCTCGTCCGATCCACGCAAAAACGGCACCAGAGTGACATGGATGAAGAGGCTGTTCTCACGCCCTACCTCAAGAGATATCTGTCTTACAGCTTCGAGGAAAGGCTGGGATTCAATGTCACCTATAGTGCCGCCGATCTCAGTGATGACCACGTCAGCATCGGTTTTCTTGCCGACACGGTATACGAAATCCTTTATTTCATTTGTTATATGGGGTATGACCTGAACGGTCGAACCGAGATACTCGCCGCGGCGCTCTTTGTTGAGCACGTTCCAGTATACTTTACCGGTGGTGAGATTCGAGTATTTGTTAAGATCCTCGTCGATGAAACGCTCGTAGTGGCCGAGGTCGAGATCGGTCTCCGCGCCGTCTTCCGTGACATAAACTTCGCCGAGATAATAGGGGCTCATGGTGCCCGGGTCAACGTTGATATAAGGATCGAGCTTCTGCGCCGCTACCTTGAGTCCGCGCGCTTTGAGTATTCGTCCGAGCGACGCCGCAGTTATCCCCTTTCCGAGGCCGGATACGACGCCTCCGGTCACAAAGATGTACTTTGTCATTAATATCCCTCCGTATTTTATCTTTTTCTTTTTTATATACTTCTCCGGTTAAGGTTTCACGCGTACTTTCATTATATCATATTATAACACACCTTTCCTGCCGACTTCTACAGTATTCTGTACTAAAAGCGAGTGCTTTGAAACCGAAAAATATGACAATGCGGTCAACTTCCCGCAAAACCCGATGAGATGCGGGACGCTCGGTTCCGAAAAAGCAAAAAGCAAAGGCGTCCGCCGATGGGGGCACTGTCCCCGGGGGAATGAACGCCTTTGCTCATTTGAGGCGTATTTTATCATATTAAAAGACCCGTGTCAATCGCGTATTTTATATGTATCGCACTTTATTTTCCGAAACGGCTGAGAAAAAAGAGCGCCGTCGAAAAAATTTTTCCGGCGCGAGTTCAACTCCGCCGCATTTTCTCAGAAAAGCGGTTACATCTTGCTCATAAAATTGCTTTTCAAAAAGCCCCGATTACGGCTATTTGCACAAAAATAAAGAATTATCCGAAAACGCCTTGACAAACGATTTTGCTGCGCGTATAATTCAGCGCATAAAGGCAATGGCGTCTTTGAACCGAACGGGTTCATGACGCCATTTTTTATTTTTCGCCTTAAAATATGAAAAAGGAGCGCTAACTTATGAGCACAGTATCTGATTATTTCGGAAGTCTCGTTTTTGACGACAGAGTGATGAAAGCAATGCTTTCCGCCGATGTTTACCAGTCTCTCAAGAAGACTATTGACGAAGGAGCAAGTCTCAATAATGACGTCGCCAACGCAGTTGCCGCCGCTATGAAGGACTGGGCCGTTGAGCATGGCGCGACCCATTTCACCCACTGGTTCCAGCCCCTGACCGGTATCACCGCCGAGAAGCATGACAGCTTCATAACCCCCGCATCCGACGGACGCGTTATCATGGAGTTCTCGGGCAAGGAACTGATAAAAGGCGAGCCGGACGCATCGTCCTTCCCGTCGGGCGGACTCAGAGCAACCTTTGAAGCCCGCGGCTACACCGCTTGGGATCCCACTTCCTACGCATTTATAAAAGACAAGACCCTCTGCATCCCCACGGCGTTCTGCTCTTACGGCGGCGAGGCACTCGACAAGAAAACGCCTCTGCTCCGTTCCATGCAGGCTCTCAACAAGCAGGCTCTTCGTATTCTCAGACTCTTCGGCAACACCGATGTAAAGTGCGTGCGCACCTCCGTCGGCCCCGAGCAGGAATACTTCCTTGTTGACAAGGCTCTCTATGAGCAGCGCAAAGACCTCGTCTTCTGCGGACGCACTCTTTTCGGCGCAAAGGCGCCCAAGGGTCAGGAGATGGACGACCACTATTTCGGAGTTATCAAGCCGAGAGTCGCCGCTTACATGGCAGACCTCAACGAAGAGCTCTGGAAGCTCGGCGTTCTTGCAAAGACCGAGCACAACGAAGTCGCACCGTCTCAGCATGAGCTCGCACCCATATATACCACAACAAACATCGCCACCGACCACAACCAGCTGACTATGGAGATCATGCAGAAAGTCGCCGCGAAGCACGGACTTGTCTGCCTGCTCCACGAGAAGCCGTTCGCCGGAGTCAACGGTTCGGGCAAGCACAACAACTGGTCCATGGCTACGGATACCGGGGTCAACCTCCTCACTCCCGGCGAGACCCCCTATGAGAACGCACAGTTCCTGCTGTTCCTCTGCGCGGTCATCAAAGCCGTTGACGACTATCAGGATCTGCTCCGCGTCTCCGTCGCGACCGCAGGCAACGACCACAGACTCGGCGCAAACGAAGCTCCGCCCGCAGTTGTCTCTATGTTCCTCGGCGACGAGCTGACCGCAGTTCTCGACGCTATAGAGAACGACGCGCCCTACAGCGGCAGCGAAAAGACAACGATGAAGCTCGGCGTTCATGTTCTGCCGAAGTTTACCCGCGACACCACCGACCGCAACCGCACATCGCCCTTTGCATTCACCGGCAACAAATTTGAGTTCCGTATGCTCGGCTCGTCGAACAGCATCGCCTGCGCAAACATCATGCTCAACGCCGCCGTTGCGGAGTCGCTCAAGATATATGCGGATCGCCTCGAAAATGTCGATGACTTCGAGACCGCTCTGCACGACATGATAAAGAAAACCATAAAAGACCACAAGAGAATCATCTTCAACGGCAACGGCTATGACGACGCGTGGATAAAGGAAGCTACCGAGAAGCGCGGACTGCTGAATCTCCGCACCACTCCGGACGCTATGCCCGCGATGATTGCCGACAAGAACGTGAAGATGCTCACCGCTCACAAGATATTCTCACCCGCAGAGCTTCACAGCCGCTATGAGATACTTCTTGAGAACTACTCAAAGACCGTCAATATCGAAGCTCTGACCATGGTCGACATGGCGAGAAAAGAAATTCTCCCCGCAGTCGAGGGCTACACGAAGTCGCTTGCAGAAACCCTCGCCGCGAAGAAAGCGGCAGTCGCAGGTCTCCCCTGCAAATACGAGACCGCAACCATCACGAAGCTCTCCGAGCTGTCCGATGAAATCGCCGACGCGACCGCAGTCCTTGACAGCGAGATAGCAAAGTTCCAGGCTATCGAGGATGTCACCGAAGCGGCGAATGATATCAGAGACGTTATCCTCGGCAAGATGGATGCCCTGCGCGCCGTCTGCGACGAGGCTGAGACGATAACCGCCAAGGAGTTCTGGCCGTTCCCGACCTACAGCGATCTGCTCTTCAGCGTAAAATAAAAATCCACAACCCTTTTTACAATAACAAAAGCGCCCGAGTCGGGAGAAGTAACGCGGAATACCGCTCAAAGCGAGCATGGGACGGTGAGAGCCATGCAGCACAGGAGCCGCGCGAATAACACCCGACAAGCTGCAAGCCGAAAGGACTACCGAGTAGGTGCGCCGGACACGCCGACCGTTACAGCGGCGAGGCTTTCTTCGAAGCCGAAAAGAGAACAAAGATAGGTGGCACAGCGAGTTGGCACTTGCCCTATCGAATGCTTAAACTAACCGAAAGGAAAGATTACTATGTGTTCGATAATGGGTTACTGCGACTGCTGTGCCGCTTTTTCTGATTTTGAGGAAGGATTCAAAAAGACCGTTTCAAGAGGACCGGACGACAGCAGAATAATAGACACCGGCAAAGGACTGCTCGGCTTCCACCGCCTTGCGATAATGGGGCTGACCCCCGACGGAATGCAGCCGTTTGAATTGGACGGCAGCTATGTAGTCTGCAACGGCGAGATATACGGCTACGAGAAGATAAAAGAGGAGCTTGCAAAGAAATACACATTCAAAAGCGGCTCCGACTGCGAGATACTTCTCCCGCTCTACCGTGAATACGGCGTGGATATGTTCAGGATGCTCGACGCCGAGTTTGCGCTGATTATCTATGACGGCGAAGAGAAAAAATATATCGCCGCAAGAGACCCGATAGGCATCCGCCCGCTCTACTACGGCTACGATAAAAAAGGTGTTATCATGTTCGCGAGCGAGGCGAAGAACCTCGTCGGAATGTGCAAGCATGTTATGCCCTTCCCGCCCGGACACTACTACAAAGACGGCGAGTTTGTCCAATACTGTGACATAGCGGCGGTTGACGAAGTATGCCATGACGACCTTGAGACGGTTTGCAAAAACATCCGCGAAAAGCTCATCGCCGGCGTTGACAAGAGACTCGTTGCGGACGCAAAGGTCGGCTTCCTGCTCTCCGGCGGACTCGACTCCTCCCTCGTCTGCGCCATAGCGGCGAGACAGAGCAAAAAGCCGATACGCACCTTTGCAATAGGCATGAGCGAGGACGCTATTGACCTCAAATACGCAAAGGAAGTCGCCGACTATATCGGCAGTGACCACACCGAAGTCATCATGACAAAAGAGCAGGTCATAGACTCGCTCGAGGGTGTCATCCGTATGCTCGGCACATTTGATATCACAACTATCCGCGCGAGCATGGGTATGTACCTGCTGTGCAAATGGATACACGAGAACACGGATATCAGAGTTCTTCTGACGGGCGAAATCTCCGACGAGCTGTTTGGCTACAAATACACCGACTTTGCGCCGAGCGCGGAGGAGTTCCAGAAGGAGTCGCAGAAGAGAATAAGAGAGCTGCACATGTACGACGTTCTGCGCGCCGATCGCTGCATCTCCGTAAACTCGCTTGAAGCGCGCGTGCCGTTCGGCGATCTCGACTTTGTGAAATATGTCATGTCCGTCGACCCCGCTAAAAAAATGAACACCTACGGCAAGGGCAAATATCTGCTCCGCCACGCGTTCGAGGGCGATTATCTGCCCCACGATATACTTTTCCGCGAAAAGGCGGCGTTCTCCGACGCGGTCGGTCACTCGATGGTCGACTACCTCAAGGAATACGCCGAGGGGCTCTACACCGAAGAGGAATTCAAGGAGAAGTGCGAAAAATACACCCACGCAAAGCCGTTCACGAAAGAATCCCTGCTCTATCGCGAGATATTTGAAAAGTACTATCCCGGCCAGTCCGAGATGATAGTCGATTTTTGGATGCCCAACAAGTCATGGGAGGGCTGCGATGTCAACGACCCGTCCGCCCGCGTGCTCTCAAACTACGGCGAAAGCGGAAAATAAAAAATGTCCCCCGCGCGGAAATTCGCCGTGCGGGGGATTTTGCGGATTGACTGTAAATTGATTTGAATTAAGCGTTTGCCACGCAAACATGAAACAGCAGCTTCGCAAATATAAAGTACTCGCTAACGCTCGTATGAAGCAAAGCGCATGACAGACTTTCGGCGTAATGCCGTCAAACTTCATATGGCGAAGCCATACTTCATTTTTCATGCACCGCAGGTGCGCTTCATTGAAAAAAGCAGCCTGACGGCTGCTTTTTTCATGGCACCCCCTGGGGGAATCTAACCCTCAACTGCCATTTAGGAGGGGGCATTGTTATCGTGAGCGAAGCGAACAACAAGGTTCTCAAGCGTCAGCTTGAGGTTCTTATATCCATTCTGTTGCATAAAAAAGCCGTCCGCAAAAAGCGGACGGCTTTGGCACCCCCTGGGGGAATCGAACCCTCAACTGCCCCTTAGGAGGGGGCCGTTATATCCATTTAACTAAGGAAACCTATTCAAGTGCCTATCGTATGTTACCGATAAAGCACTTAATATTATAACATAACTATTGCTTAAAAGCAACACTTCCCTGAAGCCATATCTGACCCTTAAATCTTCTTCCAATATCGGGCTCACCAAGAAGGTCTGCTTTATTCACTGCAACCGTTATATTAAGATTATTACATTCGATAACCATAATATAGACTATTTCCTTTGTATAATGGTTAGTTTCCTCCGTAAGTTCAAGAATTTCACCAACAACCTGATACTGGTCGCACTCAACTCCACAAGGCATAAAAGACGAATCGACTATTGTAAATACATCCTCTTTTAATATACGCTGTGAAAGCTGGTTATATGTATCGATATCCTCAATAGTAAGATTTTCAATTGCTGCTTCATCACCATTTTTAGCTGCCTGAATAAGCTTCTCCCTTTCCTCCTGCGCTCTCTTTGCCTTTACAGGCTCTACTTTCTTATGAGAAGGTAAAAGTATCATGCCCCCGAGAGAAAGTGCCGTTAAGCTCACTTTTCGGTTTTTGATAGGTATTTTATACAGTGTGCCTTTAGTATCTATATTATATTCCTTCTGATTTAATCCGTCCTTATCAAATATAAATTCAAGATAATCCATAACATTCTGTAAGTAGAATATAAGCGTAACTCCTGTCTTTGACTCATCGCATACAACTGCAAACGATTCTTTATCGAGATGTCTTTCTATTGTTATCTCATCATTATCACAGCTTGTTTTTCCAAGTATAAAAGGAAAATAATACTC
>ENA-USZK01000523-USZK01000523.1-human-gut-metagenome-genome-assembly--contig:-NODE-523-length-20342-cov-6.196398_pt1 | contig 20342 bp, 17 predicted proteins | sample MGYA00250043_ERZ773534 | MGnify/ENA primary metagenome ERZ773534 (study PRJEB29103, sample SAMN06112056) | human gut metagenome | biome: human gut; feature: ankylosing spondylitis patient; material... | reverse complement strand
GTTGTGAAATTGGACGAGAAGCTCAACGTTGTTATACTCGACTGCGACGACGAGAAGAAGCGTATCGCCCTCGGCTTGAAGCAACTCCAGCCACATCCATGGGACGCTTTGGATCCAAACTTGAAGGTTGGCGACAAGGTGAAAGGCAAAGTTGTCGTTATGGCAGACTACGGTGCGTTTGTTGAAATCGCTCCGGGCGTAGAAGGCCTTATCCACGTTTCTGAAATGTCTTGGTCACAGCACTTGCGTTCTGCTCAGGACTTCATGAAGGTGGGCGACGAGGTAGAGGCAGTAGTTCTTACACTCGACCGCAAAGAGCGCAAAATGTCGCTCGGCATCAAGCAGCTCAAGGCTGACCCATGGGCAAACATCGAGGAGAAATATCCTGTTGGCTCTAAGCACACTGCAAAAGTGCGCAACTTCACTAACTTCGGCGTATTCGTTGAGTTGGAAGAGGGTGTTGACGGCTTGATCCACATCTCTGACCTTTCTTGGACTAAGAAAATCAAACACCCGAGCGAGTTCACTCAGATCGGTGCCGACATCGACGTTCAAGTTCTCGAAATTGACAAGGACAACCGCCGCTTGAGCCTCGGCCACAAGCAGCTCGAAGAGAATCCTTGGGACGTATTCGAAACTATCTTCACTGTAGGCAGCATCCACGAGGGTACTATCGTTGAAATGCTCGAAAAGGGTGCGGTTATCGCATTGCCTTACGGCGTTGAAGGATTCGCTACTCCTAAGCACCTCGTTAAGGAAGACGGAACTCAGGCTCAGGTTGACGAGAAGCTGAACTTCAAGGTTATCGAATTCAACAAGGACTCTAAGCGCATCATCCTCTCTCACAGCCGCATCTTCGAAGATGAAGCTCGTGCAGAAAAGGCTGAGGCTAAGAAAGCAGCTAAGAAAGCAAAAGTTGCAGAAGAGGCTCCTGTAATGAGCACTCCTATCGAGAAAACTACTCTCGGCGACATCTCTGCTCTCGCAGCCCTCAAGGAAAAACTCGCTAAGGAAGGCAAGTAATCCTCGAGAATACAATTCATAAGAAAAGCCGCATCCTCAAAGGGTGCGGCTTTTCTTATGCTTATTTAGACGCCTGCATTCACACTACGCGGCAGGCATTACCTTTTTATTTAGAAACAATTTCCTTCTTTACAACTTTTCCTAAATGAAACACGGCAATCCACAGGCATAGTTTCCCCGTTGGAGAGAAGCACACGTTGTCTGATTCATCAAAATCAAAGCGGACGACATTACCAAACTTGTCAGTTTCCGCCTCAAATGTTATGTCGACAACTTCCACCAATGCCGTGTCACGCTTTTTATTGTAGCCGACTGCAAGATTCAGATAACACCAGTTCTTAGGGATCAATGGACAGACTCCATTGTTGTAGATGTTCAGATCGTCTTCACATTGATATTTCGACAGCTCCTCATCAGAAATCGCGTCACTGAACATCACGCTGCCGTCATCTTCCGTCTTGACATACTTTTTGTAAGTAGAATATTTTACCTCTCTATATTCTTCCGTTTTTGTACCTGCGATTATCTGGTCAAAGTACACTTGTTTAATCACAAGATACAGAGTGTTGCTATTGTCTGGTTCTGGCAATTCACACCCTTTCTTGACACATTTCTCTTCCTCCACATCCGGCTCTTCATCTTCAAGATTGCTTTCAAACGGCAGAACGGCAACAACTTACTCCGGCAACAGTTTCAAAAGAAAATCGGGCAAGAATTCCTCCAACTCAACCTCATCGTCGCCATAAAGCGCATCTTTCCGTTTGCCCAACTTTGAGATAGCATCTTCGTACACTGACGACGTAATTCGGTCATATATTTTGCTCGGGACACAGACAAGCTCACCCGTCTGATATTCAACATCGCTTAATATGTATTTTGCAATTTCCGGAATCTGCCTGTCTGTAATTTTAACCGAAGCAACATCTTGCAAAATCACATTGCCATCACGAATCACACTGTATCCCACTTCTATATTCTTCATAACATTAGAATTTTTATTGTTTATACCTTTTGCAAAGATAGTGCAAGGTGAGCGAAAAACATTCAAGCTTGCTTGAAAATGTTTTGCCATAATGCGACCAAGAAAGTGCAAATTGAATTTGACAAACACCGTCTGTCAAACTACCATACTTGCCATAAATTAGAATAAGGCCATACCTCGTTAGCAGACTGATAATTATCTCTAATGGGCTCGAACGACCTGGAGTCCGAAGCCCATAAATTATGAATTGATGAATTTATCATTATCTAAATCTATTTATTAAGTGACGTTTCATCACAACAAACCTCCTTTTAGGCACGACCACACCTCAATTCATCACCACATTATTCCAAAAGGATTCATTGCCACATAACTTTAAAACAAAAAAACGTATGCCTATTCCTTTATTCATAGCCATCATTGTTTTAGCTAATGCTTTTTTAATCTATGAAATATTCAACGATGACAGCTCAGATAAATATCTTACAATACTTGCCGTTGTCTCTTTTGACATTATGTTCGTTCTTTTCCTTCTTTCGGAATACGATATAATCACTCTTCCGCCCAATTTTTTTGCTGGAGACAACGGAACAGACATGAATTTCCAAAGCGTGTAGCCACCGCTCTAACTGTCTATTTCTGTTCTTTCGGCTTACGGTCAAAGTATGGACTTTTCGACGAGGCACTGAGTGCGATGGCTATGGTCTGCGAGCATTCAGGAAGCCACGGCAACATTTCCGACGCCCAACCAGCAGAAAACAGCACACGGGTGTCAATCCGGAGATCGGCGGCAACAGAGCAGGCAGAGCCTATGGCAATGCCCACATCGATGGAATTGAGGGCACACGGATTCTGCGCTGGATTCTGTCCACAGGCTGAATAACCGCAATAACCGCAATTAAGACCCTGCGTGTGACGGCGCGTCCCAATGAGTATCACTGCCTCGCCCTGAAGAATATTGTCTGCGTCGCGAAGCAGGAATTTGAAGCCAGTCTCCTCGCTGCGTCGGCGCATAGCCTCCGCCAGTTTCTCCAAATCCTCGCGCTCCTCTACAAGTGCTATCTCAATGATGTCCACACCCTTTGCCTTGGGAGCGGTGCGGGCAGCCGTCATCATACGGTGTGCCGCCTCAACCACCGACTGGTGGCGTAAATCGCGTTCGTTGATAATCATATTGCGTTGTTTTTGGGCTTAATTTTTGCAAAAAGTGTGTCAATACGGTCGTTCACACGCAGCAGGCGGAACAGACGGTCGCGCACGGAATCGATGGCTATACAGGCAAAGAAAATGCCCACCGTCGACGCCACAAGCATAGGCACAAACGCCCATGAGTGAAGCCATGAATGCACATCGAGCCAGTCGTGCCACAACAGGCGGCGCACGTAGATGTTGTCGTGGATAAGATACACGCCAAACGTCAACGGCGCTATGCGCACCAGGAAGCGCACCAGCCACGTGTCGGGCGCCTTATAGCGCGCTGTCCAGAGAAACAGCATCAGTGCAGCGATGAAAAGGATGCCGTTGTTGTCGTGATAGTCAGCCATCATCGGCGACGACCACACCCCGTAGTGCACGAACGTTTTCACAAGGAATATCGCAGCCAGCACTATCGCCACAAGGAAATACAGTTTGCCGAAATGGTTTACGCCTTCGTGGTTGAAATGCAGTCTGATGTAGCCACCCACATAAAACAGGAATACGAACCACAGCAGCGAATTGTTGCCGCTCATCTGGTCGCCGAGAAGGAAATCGAAATTGATTACCGCCATCACTCCGAGCATCACAAGATACTGCCGGCGTGTCAACGCCTGCGCAACGATGGCGAGGAACGGAGCCAATGCCACAAGCGCCACATAGCGGGTGCCAAACCAATAGCGGTTGAAATATATCGGCATAAGCGACTTCCCGAAATCGTCCCATCCAAGACGTAGATTTGAGCAAAGCAGGAAGACGAAGAACAACAGCACCGAATAAAAGGCTATCGGCGCCCACGTCTTCGGTATCTTTTCCCACTTTGGAGATGTCTGATGTATGATGAAATAACCCGTTATCAGGATATAGCAATTGGTCGACACTTTCGCAAGGCAACCTATCATCTCCATCGAACAAAGGTTGAAAAGCGACGGGATGTCGGAAGTGATGCCGTCGGGCTTCTGCCCCACTCCGTGCATCAGGAAATGCCACACGACGATGAGAAACATCGCCACCACCCTCAATATCTCAAAACTCGGATTCCGTTTTTTTGCCATTATTTATTTTTATCTTTTTCGTTCATTAGGATTCACATATTGCCCATGCCGCACCGTGTGTCTGCCATACTGGATGGCAAATCCCGGGCAATGGTGCAAACAGCGCAGACACAATGTGCATTGCGGCTTGACCCACACAGGCTTGCCGTCGCGCATCTCTATCGCCGACGACGGGCATCGGTCGGCACAAAGTCCGCAACCGGCACAACGGTCTGCCATCAAATGGAAATGCCGCGTCTGCCGCTGCCTACTGTAGGTGGCATGATAAACACCAGCAATCACATGCGGTATTCTCATCCCCTCTGCGTTTCCGCCCCTGCAGGCCACAATTCTGCCTATCGCTGCGTCTATCTCCTTTTCGGCCGACGCCTCGCGACGGCGGCACTTCTCCTTGTCGGTCAGATTGAACAAAGGAGTCCACGTGTCCACCATACGCACCGACAGACCGGCATCGACAGCCACACCTTTATCCAGCAACGCTTTGCGAGCCATCCAACCGGCCTGTCCGGTCGACGTGCCGTAGGTGGCGACGGTATATACAAAGCAACACCCCGCATCCGCAAGTGTCAACGCTTCTAAAAACTCCGCCACAATCGCCGGCAAGCCCCAAAAATGCACTGGAAACACAAAGCCCACACGACGCTCCTTCGAGGCGTCGAAATCAAAACGGCGGTGTGCCACACATTCCGCAATCGAAGACACCCCGTCGCCTGTCGCAGCGGCTATGCGGCGCGCCACATACTCGCTGTTGCCAGTTCCTGAGAAATAGAATATCATTAATCTACGCCTATTTTTTTGCAAATATACGCATAAAGACGTAACTTTACACTAAAGATTTTGCATTATGGTAAAGAAGACATTTGAAGTTACCGATATGAGTTGCGTGGTCTGCGCCAGCAATGTGGAGCGCACCGTGCAGGCCCTGAAAGGCGTCGGCATCGCGAAAGTGAATTTCGCCGCCAACGAATTGACAGTGCATTTCGATCCAAGAATAATCAACATACAGCAAATAAAGGCCGCCGTGGAGGCTGCCGGTTACGGCCTTGTGACCGACGGCGACATCGACGAGGAAGAATTGCGCCGCGAAAAGTATCGAAACCACATCATCCGACTTGCGGCGGCATGGGCAACAGCCATAGCCGTTATGTCGATTTCGATGACATCGCTCGGCACACAAGCCACATGGCAATGGGCAACAGCCATAATTGCAACCGTATCGCTCGCCTACTGCGGACGGCGATTCTACGAAAGGGCTTGGCAGATGGTCAAGCAACGCTCGGCAAATATGGACACGCTCGTTGCTCTCAGCACAGCATCGGCATGGGTGTTCAGCATATTCCAGATAGCGTTTCCCGACTTTGCCGCCAAGCACGGCATGGGAAACCACGTATATTTCGACTCCGCGACGATGATTGTGGCGTTTGTGCTGACAGGGCGGCTGCTCGAGGAAAAGGCCAAAAACAGCACATCGTCTGCCATCCGCTCGCTTATCGACTTGCAACCATCCAACGCAACCGTGCTCGACGACTGCGGAGGCTCGCGCCTTGTCGACATCAAAGACATCCACGCCGGCGACATCGTCCTCGTGAAGCCGGGCGGTAGAATCCCTGTCGACGGAACGGTGAGTCAAGGCGACACCTATGTTGACGAGAGTATGCTGACAGGCGAACCTATGCAGGTGGCAAAACATAAAGGCGACAAGGTGTTTGCCGGAACAATCAACAAGAACGGCGCCATCACCGTCTGCGTCACTGCCGACGCCGACACCACCCTGCTGGCACGCATTGTCGATTCCGTGCGCGACGCTCAGGGCAGCAAGGCTCCCGTGCAAAGAGTTGCCGACGTGATAAGCCGTTATTTCACCTATGTGGTGGTCACCTTTGCCGCAATCACTCTTATAGGATGGATTATCGCAGGAGGAAGTGTGGCGACAGCCGTAATCTGCGCGGTGTCGGTGCTTGTAATCGCATGCCCGTGCGCTCTCGGACTCGCCACGCCAACAGCCATCACCGTGGGTATCGGCAAAGCCGCCGAGCATCACATTCTCATCAAAGACGCAACCGCCCTTGAACGCATCTGCAAGGCTACCGACATCGTGCTCGACAAAACCGGCACCATAACCGAAGGCAAACCGATTGTGGTTTCCGCAAAGATTTCAGCCGAGGCCACCGACGAGGATCTCGGGGTGATGCTCGCCGCCGAAAAGCAGTCGGAACATCCACTTGCCGGTGTGCTTGTGGCTTCGCTCGAAGACCGCGGCATCACGCCTTCCAATACCGACAAATTCGCAGCAATCGTGGGAAAAGGTGTGGAAGCTCACCACAACGGACAGCTCTACTGGGTGGGAAGCGAGCTGATGGCACACGAACGCAACGTTAAGAATTCCGACATAAAAGCCAACGCCCACGGCGGTACAACTATCTATTTCGGCTGTGGCAACCGCCTGCTCGCGGTGTTTGTGCTTGCCGACATGGTCAAGGAAACTTCCGCGCCGGCAATCGCCTCGCTGAAACGGCTCGGTCTGAGGGTGTATATGCTCACTGGCGACAACAACGCCTCTGCCGCAAGAGTGGCTGAGGAAGTGGGTGCTACGGGCTTCAAGGCCGAGATGCTGCCCGACGACAAGGAAAAATATATCCTCGACATGCAACACCGCGGACGCATCGTGGCAATGGCAGGCGACGGCATCAACGACTCCTCTGCGTTGGCACGTGCCGATGTGTCGATAGCCATGGGCAACGGAACCGATATTGCAATTGAGACAGCGATGGTGACCCTGCCGACGTCCGACCTACAGATGCTGCCGCGCGTTGTGCGTCTGTCGAAGAAAACGATGCGCATCGTGCATCAGAACCTTTTCTGGGCATTCATCTACAACATTATCGGGCTGCCGGTTGCCGCCGGACTGTTCGGCATAATGCTCGACCCTATGTGGGCAAGCGCCGCAATGGCGGTAAGTTCGGTGACGGTGGTGATCAACAGTCTGCGTCTTAAATTGGTGAAAGTAAAATAATAATGCCATGAAACGTGCGATTATAACATTGGCTCTGCTGCTGTGCATGGTTTCGCTCCAGGCACAGACGCTGCTCATCTATGGCGGCAGCGACCATGATGTGTTTCTCGGAAAGCTGAACGCCGACTGCTACGACAGCGAGTCGATATGGAATGAATACGGGACCTACGGAAGCAAATACAGCAGCAAGTCTATCTGGAACGAATACGGGACCTACGGGAGTGAGTACAGCAGTTACTCGCCTTGGAACGAGTATGCCTCAACGCCTCCGGTAGTTGTCGACTCGCGCGGCAATTTCTATGGCTATCTGACAGCAAACGAATTCATCTCCCAACGCTACTCCTCAAGATTGGTCGATTTCATATGCCACCACTACAAGCAAATACGTGACGACCTGAGCAGTTGGTACAACGAACTGTTCTGACCCCTCGCCTGCCACCGCTAAAAAACAGGAGTGCCGAGCACAAGTCGCCACCTTTTCGGAAAGATTTACGAACAGGGTGGTCGCTTTTTCATCAAACTGAATCTGCAGGTTAGATTCAAATAATCTTCACGCCTCCGCCGGTGTAGCGGTTGCCCACGCCTATGCCAAAGAGGGCGAAGTCGTAGAGCACGGGGTCGTCGGGACGGAGTGTGCGCAAAAGAGCCGTCAGTTGCTCCACGGCTTTGCGGTCGTTGCCGCGTCGCTGCAGCAGACCGAGGGCGCGAGCCGTGTTGCCCACATGCACATCGAGCGGGATAAACAGTTGCGACGGTTTGATGCTTGTCCACACCCCCATATCCACAATGCCGTCGCGGCGCACAAGCCATCGCAACGCCATATTGATGCGTTTAAGGGCGGTGGTGTCAAGTCCGGTAGGGAGACAACGACTGTTGACAGCCCCGTCGTTGGCGGCGGCAAACTCCCTCGACATCAATCCGACAAGTTCCCACGAAGGATACTGGCTGTCGCCCACCCCGCTGGCAGCGGCAAATGCGTCGACCGACGGATAGCGGTCATAGATGCGCCGCAACCCGCGTAGATAGTATGCAAAATCATCGCTGAAGAATGTGCGGTGAATATTGAACCGTTCGTCAAGATCGTCATAACCGCAATCCATCACATAGCGATATGGCTGAAAGTCCATCAGCCGCAGCATTTTGTTGCAGTTGCTGCAAATCATCTTGCGGTTGCCCCATGCGATGGTTGCCGACAAAAACGCGGCTATCTCAATGTCGGGCAACGTTGAGAACTGACGTGGAAACTGCACCGGATCGGCAGCCACAAATTCCGGTGCGTTTATGCGCCGAGCCTCCGTTTCAAGAAGCTCAGCCACTTCGGGCAATATCATCATTTCGGAAGCCATTTGCTCAATTCCTCCTCTGTTATGCCACGCCGCGCGGCATAGTCGCGGCGTTGGTCGGGCGCAATGGCGCCAATCATAAAATAGCGCGACGCAGGATGCGCAATCATCAATCCGCTCACGCTCGATGCCGGACTCATAGCTCCATTTGGCGTCACAGCGATTCCTACATTCGCGAAGCCAACGATTTTTTCGATGGCAAAAATCGCCGACTGGTCGGGCAACGACGGATAGCCGGCAGCCGGACGGATGCCTCGATACTGGGCACGCAACGCTCTTTGGCGGTCAATCCGCTCATCGGGAGCATATCCCCACACTTCGCGCCTCACACGGGCGTGGAGCAGTTCGACGGCAGCCTCTGCCAGACGGTCGGACAGCGACTGGTAGAGCAGTGCCTTGAAGTCGTCGGTCTGTTGATACCCTGATATTATTTCTTCAATTCCACGTCCTGCCGTTACAGCAAACGCACCCACATAGTCAGTGCCGCAAGGCTTCACGAAGTCGGACAGCGACAGGCATTCCTCACCATCCTTCTGCTGGCGCAACAACGGCAGCACAACATCGCCCCCTTCGGCATGGAATATGATGTTGTCGCCGGCAGAATTTGCAGGCAGCAGCACAACGCGTGCGCGGATGCTGTTGTTGACATCGCGCACCAGACGCGCAAGAGCCACCTGAGCTTCCTTGAGCAGTTGCATAGCCTCCGAGGCCTTCTTCCGGCGGTCTTGCTTCTGCCCGGCAAGCCACTGCGCACGGCAATGGTCGCAGCCATGGATTTCGGCAAGTTCGGCAAACGATGCGTCAAGTTGCCACACAGGGAAAAACGCACGCCAATTGATATATTCTATGGCTTCCTCAACCGTTATCTCCACATCGGTTGCACCAATAGCCGACGGCACCGGTGTATCATAAGCCTCCCAGTCGGGCATGAACGCACGGCGGCGTGCCTCTTCAAGCGGGAGCAGCGGTTTCTGCGATTCGGCATATGCGCTGCGCAGGCTTTCCTGCTCAGCCTTTATGCGCCGTTCGGCTTCCGCCGGATCGGATGCAATCTCCTGCATTATAGACGGCATCACTGCGGCGTCGCGCGTATAAGCCACAATATGGTCGTAGCACGGCGCAATCTTCACCGCCGTATGCACCGCCGAAGCCGTAGCTCCGCCTACAAGAATCGGAATCGACAAACCTCGCTCATTCATCAGACGCGCCACGTTGCACATCTCTTCAAGCGATGGGGTTATCAGTCCGCTAAGTCCTATATAGTCGGCATGCTCGCGCACGGCAGTGTCGATAATTTCCTCTGCCGGCACCATCACGCCCATATCTATCACCTCATATCCGTTGCAGCGCATCACAACCCCGACAATGTTTTTCCCGATGTCGTGCACGTCGCCTTTCACCGTGGCGATGACAATCTTGCCAGCCGATTTGCGGCCCGACTGCAACTGTTCGCGCTCGATGAATGGCTGAAGCCATGCCACAGCCTGCTTCATGGCGCGCGCACTCTTCACCACTTGCGGCAGAAACATCTTGCCGTCGCCAAAAAGCGTGCCCACGCGGTTCATGCCTTCCATCAGTGGCTGTTCGATGACGGCTATCGCCGAACCATGCTCCGACATCGAACGCTCAAGTATCGGCTCTATGCCTTCCATGCGTCCTTTCACAAGCATACGGCTCAACGCTTCATCGGCAGTAAGGTTGGAATAGTCTTCCTCCACCACCTTGACGGCTCCGGCCTTCTCGTTTTTCAAGTGTTCCGCCACCTCGAGCAGACGCTCGGTCGCATCGGGACGGCGACAAAGCAGCGCATCCTCTATGGTCTGCCGCACATCGGCGGGAATCTCATCATAGGGAATCATCGCGGCGGCGTTTACAATCGCCATATCCATACCTTTGGCTATGGCATGGTAAAGAAACACCGAGTGCATGGCCTCGCGCAGATAGTTGTTGCCCCGGAAGGAGAACGACAAATTGCTGACTCCTCCACTCACTTTTGCTCCTGGCAGATGCTGCTTTATCCAACCTACGGTTTCTATAAAGTCGAGCGCATAGCGGTCGTGGCTGTCGATGCCTGTCGCCACAGCCAGCACGTTAGGGTCAAAGATTATGTCTTCAGCCGGGAAACCCACTTTCTCCGTAAGCAGTTTATACGCACGCGCGCAAATCTCCGTGCGGCGGGCAAACGTGTCGGCCTGACCGTCTTCGTCAAAAGCCATCACCACCGTTGCCGCACCCATCTCTTTTATAAACTTTGCATGGGCAAGAAAAACCTCCTCTCCTTCTTTCAGACTGATGGAATTGACGATGCCCTTTCCTTGCAGACATTTAAGTCCCGCCTCGATGACATCCCATTTTGAAGAGTCAATCATCACGGGCACACGCGCCACATCGGGCTCCGACGCGAGCAGACGCAGAAAATGCACCATCTCCGCCTTTGAGTCGAGCATAGCATCGTCCATGTTGACATCGACAATCTGCGCACCGGCCTCAACCTGCTTCAAGGCTATATCAACGGCTTCCTGATAGTTTTTTTCGTTGATTAGACGCAGAAACTTGCGGCTGCCTGCCACATTGCAGCGTTCGCCAACGTTGGTGAAATTCTGCTCCGGCGACACGATTTTCAAATCAAGTCCAGACAAGCGCATCTCCGGCTTCCTCACAACCGGCTTGCGCGGTGTGTGTGAACGTGCGGCTTCGGCTATGGCCCGGATATGCGCCGGCGTAGTGCCGCAGCATCCTCCAGCAATATTGATTACGCCGGCATCCATCATTTTCGACAGATGTGAGGCTGTTATTTCAGGTGTCTCGTCGTATTCTCCCATAGCGTTGGGCAGTCCGGCATTGGGATAAAGCATCACGGCGGCATCGGTGAGCGATGCCATTTGCTTTATGTATGGCTCCAGACTTTCCGCACCGAAACCGCAGTTCAGGCCAAGTGCCACCGCACCAGAATGGGCTGTGCTTGCCACAAAAGCTTCTATTGTCTGCCCGGCAAGCATACGTCCGCCTGTCGACGACAATGTGGCTGAGAGCGCAATTTCCACACTTCTGCCAGCGAGCCGCATCGCCTCTTTGGCTGCAGAGATGGCTGCCTTGGCATTGAGCGTGTCGAAAATCGTCTCACAGATGAATAAATCCACTCCGCCCTCTATCAACGCGCACATCTGCTCGACATAGGCTTCGCGCAACGTGTCGAAATCGAGCTCGCGGGCTGCGGGATTCTCCACGTCGGCACTCATCGACAATGTTTTGCTCGTGGGGCCAACGCTGCCTGCCACCCAGCACTGGCGGCCTGCGGCTATGCGCTTGTCTGCCTCCCGGCGCGCTATGGCGGCTGCGGCACGGTTTATCTCTTTCACATAGGACGCCAGGCCGTAGTCGGCCATCGACACGGCATTTGCATTAAACGAGTTTGCCTCGATAATGTCGGCTCCGGCGTCAAGATAGTCGCTGTGAATCTCAGCGATGACGTCGGGACGCGTGAGGCACAACACGTCGTTGCACCCCTTCAGTTTCTGCGGATGGTCGGCAAAGACGCCGCCACGGTAGTCTTCTTCTTTCAACCCGTAGCGCTGTATCTGTGTTCCCATCGCTCCGTCAAGCACAAGTATGCGCTCCGACAATGCTGTTTTCAAATCTTCAATCATCAGAATCTTATATATGTTTTTATGGGGGCACCGTCATTCCGGTGCCGATTGCAGAATGTTGTATTGCGTTCTCTTACTCCGGCTGAAGTTCCTCTGCCACAGGCAGCGGTTTCCATCCCTCGCCATAGGTGTCGTAAGCGTCGGTGACAATCACAAACGCCCGCGGATCAGCCTCCTTGATTTTCGATTTAACGATGTTGGCCTCCTTATAGTTCACCACAAGCATAAGCATCTCCTTGTCGCCCTTAGAGTATAGTCCCGAACTCTTTATGCATGTGCCGGAGCGGTCAAGGTCGTCAAGGATGTATTTGTGGAGCGAGGTGAGTTTCTCATCACTGATAATAAACAGCAGTTTGTCGTTCTTCGAACCGGTGATTGTGAACGCCACCACACGCGACGCCACGAAGATGGCAATCAACGAATAGAACATCAACAGAAGCGACGGATTTTCAGAAGCGACAGCGCTGTCGCTTCCCACTCCGAATCCGATAACTACCACACCAAACATCACGACAAACGAGTCGACGATAAAGATGCCTGTTGAGAATTTCAAATGCGCATATTTCTGAAGTATCATCGCAACGATGTCGGTTCCGCCGGTTGTTGCCTGGTTGCGCACCACAATACCGCATCCCATACCGATAAGTGTTGAGCCGATAAGCGTGGCGAGCATCAGATGGTCGGACATATCGATAAGTCCGCCGGCTATTCTCGTTGGGTCAAGTGCTTCAAGCGACGCCTGGTCGGGATAAGCCATCCACGACAGCACGTTCATTATCAGCGGCTGCACAAGGCATGCCACAATTGTGCGGATACCCAGCTTCGCTCCGAGAAGGAGCAAGGACAGGAGCATCAACGGGATTTCAAAACAATAGCCGAATGTGCCCACCTGCACCGACGGGAATATGTTGTGGAGCACAATGCTGGCTCCATAAACACCGCCAGGGATGATATTGTAAGGGTTGATAAAAAACACGAAGCCGGCACACATTGCCGTACATCCAACAAAAATCAGAATCCACGATTTGATTTTCTCAAATAATTCCTGTTTCTTTTCGTTCAGCATAAAGTTTCTTTTTAGAAAAGCGATTAAGTTTATTTTTCTACGCTATCCGCGCGTTCTTCTTGCCACAAATTTAAGCATTTTTCATCCGACAGACAACCATTGTTTAACGAGAATCTGCACTTACCATATAACAACACCCGACGCTTTGGTCTGCTGATGCTTTGTGTAGTATTCAACGGACTGCTCTCCCGACATTGTCGTTGTCGACAACGAAACCAGCGCTGTTGCGACAAGCGCTCCACTTGTTTCAATAAATGATGCCGCCACCTTAGGCGACGTGACTTTCACCTTTTTAACAGGGTCGATAAGCGATGTCTTTGCATCGTCGATGTAGAGATTCAGTTCTGCCTCAAACTTCATTCCTCTCTTTATGTCCATTACTGGATAGTAATAGACAAACAGGTCGTTGGGGTCGGTCAGCGACAGTGCAATCGAAGCCTTCACAACCGCATAGTCAAACGAATAGACCGTATTGTTGCGATTGTCCATATCTTCGGTCAGGACAATTGTCTCAGTCGTGTTTTTGACAGGATTCAGCACCTTCAACGTCGGATTGCCATAGTTGAAGGTGTTTTTTGCCATAATCACACGATATAACATCATATAATTGTTTGACTTTGGCGTCGGTTCTTCATTGTCTCCGCAACTTGTCAGCGATGCAGCCATCACAACCGACAACAGCATTAATACTATTTTCTTCATCTTTGCTTGTTTTTAGGTTCTATAATTTTTTCACAAATATATAATATATAAACAAAATTTCCACCCTCATTTATCTTTTTTTATCCACAAAAAGACAAAAGTTCTGCCCCACAAACAGACATTCGGGTTAAACTTATTTTCTGTTGAATTGTCATATATAGAAATTACTGTTACGATGAAACGACTGCTCTCAATAAGGATGCTGGCCCTGATGATGGCTCTGTCGGCTGCTATTGCGGCCCACTCATACACCTTGACAAACGAGACGCTGCACTACGACATTGTGTATCACTGGGGGCTGATATGGAAACATGCCGGCTCTGCAACCCTGTCGATAAAAAAATCCGGACATAACTACGATGCATCGCTATCAGCCCGCACTATTTCGTGGGCCGACAAGGTGTTTCGCGTGCGCGACACTCTGAGCTGCACCATACAACCTTCGGGAATGCGCCCAATCGTATACCGGAAGGCGTCGCATGAGGGCAAACACTCGGGAATCGACATTGTACGCTATTCATACAACGGCAATACAAGCCTCGCCGAATGCACCCGCATACGCCCGGGAAAAGCAAACAACGTGGTGCGGCTGCAGGCAAACGGCCAGGCTTACGACATGCTGAGCATTTTCTTCTATATCCGTGCGCTCGACTACAAAGCGATGGTAAAAAACCACATTTACACAACGACTGTGTTCTCTGGCAAAAAGAAGGAAACTCTGCGCATACGGCTTGTCGGCACGGAAACCATCGAACTGCGCAACAAGTCGAAACACGTGGCTTACCACGTATCGTTTTCTTTCACAACCGACGGCAAGAAAAAATCGTCAGACGATATGCACACCTGGATTTCAACCGACTCTTCGCATAAACCGCTGATAATGAAGGGCAAACTACCGATTGGCGAGGTTAGATGTTATCTCAGCAAATAGAAAGGTGTTGGAAAAATATGTTTTAAAACATATTTTTAACACTTTTTCTTTGGTCAGAACAAAATATGGCATTACCTTTGCATCAGAAAAAAGAAAGATTGTTTTAGGTTAAGAGGCGCGCGAGAGAGCGGCCAGAATTATTAAAAGAAAGGAGACTTTATTATGAACCACACAAATTATTCAGTGAGAGTGGCTCCTTCCCATAGTTTCCATCCAAATGCGTCACTGCTTATGCAACGCAAAGGATACGTAGCGGGAGTAAACCATTAATCTCTCAAAAGATGGGCAAAATTGCCTTTTCTTATTTTTTGATTTCTCATAGTTATTAAATAGTTAGGTACCGACTTGCTTTTTAGGCAGCCGGTTTTTTTATTGCCAAATTTTCCGTTTTACCCGTCTCAAGCCACCCGAACAATAAAGAAAATGGTGCAAGTTCTTTTCTTTACTCCCGGCTTGCACTAACTTTGCAAAAAAAATCAAGACAAGTATGCGCACATCATCAAAATTTCTGATTTCAATAGTCATAATACTTTTAGCATCGGCGTGCTCTTCTGAAAAGAAACAGCAAAAAGCAATCGTGAAGCAACCATCGCTTGAAAAAGCGATAATCGGGTCTTGGACAACCGAAGGCAGCGCAGAACAAATCGACGATTATATGATGGCCGGCTACGGACAACAAATAATTTTCAACAACGACAAAACTTTTGAGATGGGTGTGATGATGAGCATATCCGGAACAATGCCCTACGAAACCGCAGCATTGCCCGTCTCGGCAACTTTCGGAGCCGAAATAAGCGGAAAATACGCCATCGCCGGAAACACAGTCACCCTTACATACTCTGCCGACTCAATCACCGGCCACATGGATCCGGACGACATAGCCATAGACTTCAGCCAATACCCCGACATCACCGACATCGACGCGGTAAGACAAGCTCTTGTCACCCATCTTGAGTCTACGGGACTCAGCAAGGAATCTCTTGAGGCAAGCCTGCGCGACGCCATCCACAGCAACGGGAAAGACTCATTCACAAACGTAAGCGTGAGCAACGACCGCCTCTCAATGACGCTCGACGGCTCACAAACCATCTATTTCCGCGACTGAAACGCCTATTGACACAGAAAGACGGAACACGACCGTCCGGTTGCCTTCAGGCACAACCAAAAAAGCAAAACGTAATGCAACAAAAAAACTCCGGCAACCTCACGGTTCCGGAGTTTTTTATTATTGATGTCCTATTGGATTAGTCCACGTTCAAGTTTACGCGCTTGAATGCTGTAACAGTCAGGTCAGCGTCAACACCCTTGAGATATTTCTCAATAGTGAGAGCCGGATCCATGATGAATTCCTGCTCGAGCAAGCAAGACTCTTTGTAGAACTTGTTAAGACGACCTTCTGCAATCTTGTCAAGCATTGCCTCTGGCTTGCCTTCCTCACGAGCCTTATCGCGTGCAATCTCAAATTCCTTCTCCACGATTTCCTTAGGCACATCGTTGCGGCTTACAGAAACCGGGTTCATAGAAGCAATCTGCATTGCCACGTTGCGGCCAACCTGACGCTCTACAGGCTTTGTGAATGTAGCGATGGTAGAGAGCTTGTTGCCAAGGTGGTCGTAGCATGTTGTGCCAGCACCCTCAAGACACTCATAAGCGCCCAATTCCATCTTTTCGCCAGTCTTGCCAATCTCCTCTACGATAAGGTCGGCAACCTTGCGGCCGTTAACCTCAAGCTCCTTAACCTCGTCGAGCGATTTAGCCTTCGCAGCGACTGCAGCGTCGAGAATAGCCTTTGTCAAGGCCACGAAACCTTCGTTCTTTGCAACGAAGTCGGTCTCGCACTTCAAAGCTACAATAGCGCAGAAATCTGCAGTTGCTGCAGAAAGAACGCAACCCTCAGAAGCCTCGCGGTCTTCACGCTTTGCTGCCACAGCCTGACCTTTCTTACGAATGATCTCTACAGCGGCATCCATATCGCAGTTGGTTTCTTCCAACGCTTTCTTGCAATCCATCATACCAGCACCCGTAAGTTTACGGAGTTTGCTGATGTCTGACATAGTAACTGCCATATCTAATATAAATTTTTTCGAGTTATTAAATTTCAATTATTAAGGTGAAGAAGATTATTCTGCTGCCTCTTCTGCTTCTTTGGCTGGAGCGGCAACTTCAACCTTCTCTACCGGAGCGGCTTTACGCACGCGACGACGCTCACGCTTTGGAGCTGCGTCTTTCTCTTCGCCCTCTGCCGGTGCGTCAACCTTCTCTGCCTTACGCTCTTCGAGACCCTCTGCCATAGCAGCGCATACTGTGTCGAGAACGAGCTCGATTGACTTAGATGCATCGTCGTTTGCAGGGATTACGAAATCAACGTCGTTAGGATTTGAGTTGGTGTCAACCATTGCAAATACAGGAATACCAAGACGATTAGCCTCTGCCACTGCGATGTGCTCTTTCAACACGTCTACAACAAACAATGCTGAAGGAAGACGGTTCAAGTCAGCGATGCTGCCGAGTGTCTTCTCCAATTTCGCACGCTGGCGAGTAATCTGAAGGCGCTCACGCTTAGACAAGTTGTCGAATGTGCCGTCCTTTGTCATCTTGTCGATGTTGGTCATCTTCTTGACTGCCTTGCGGATAGTCGGGAAGTTGGTCAACATACCACCTGGCCAACGCTCGATAACATAAGGCATGTTAACTGCTGATGCCTTGTCGGCTACAACCTGCTTTGCCTGCTTCTTTGTTGCTACAAAGAGTACCTTCTTTCCTGATTTAGCGATATTTTTGAGAGCGGCAGCGGCCTCGTCGAGCTTCGCTGCTGTCTTGTATAAGTCAATGATGTGGATACCATTGCGCTCCATAAAGATATAAGGAGCCATAGCAGGATTCCATTTACGTTTCAAGTGGCCAAAATGGCAACCTGCCTCTAATAATTGTTCAAAACTTGGTGTTGACATTTTCTTTTTCTTTTTTGTTTACTTTCTACTTAATCAACCCCCGGGTAGCGCTCCGAGCTATGCGGCATAAGTCCCGACGGTTTGGATACTAAACTCTGTATTTTGTTCCAGATCAATATAAATATTAACGCTTGCTGAACTGGAATCTCTTGCGGGCCTTTGGCTGACCTGGTTTCTTACGCTCTACGGCACGTGGGTCGCGGGTTACGAAACCTGCCTGACGCAATGCGCTCTTGTCTTCTGCGTTGATTTTCACCAATGCGCGGGCAATTGCAAGACGAAGGGCTTCTGCCTGTCCCTTGTAACCACCGCCTACCAAGTTAACCTTCAAATCATATTTCTCTGCTACATCAAGCAATGCCAACGGCTGCTTAACGATAAATTGAAGAATAGGATTTGGGAAATACTCTGCCAATGTGCGATTGTTGACTGTAATCACACCTGTTCCCTCTTTCACGAATACACGTGCGATAGCGGCCTTACGACGGCCTACTGCATTAATCTGTTCCATATTACCTCAATATTATTTAAGCTTGTTGATGTCAATAACTTTTGGATTCTGTGCTGCATGTGGATGCTCAGATCCGTTGTACACATGCATGTTCTCGATCAAGCGACGTCCAAGACGGTTCTTTGGAAGCATACCCTTCATAACCTTGATGAACAATGGGTTCATTCCCGGCTTGATGTGTTTGTTCTCTGCCTTCAACTTCATGATGGCTGGAGTGCACTCACGCTGACCACCTGGATAACCTGTGTAAGAAAGATATACGCGGTCTGTCCACTTCTTTCCTGTCAAGGCAACCTTGTCTGCGTTGATAATAATAACATTGTCACCACAATCTGCATGAGGTGTGTAGTTTGGTTTGTATTTGCCGCGAAGAATTTTTGCAACCTTCGCGCAAAGACGACCCAATACCTGGTCTGTTGCGTCAATCACAACCCATTCTTTCTGTGCTGTTTCAGCATTGGCTGAGACTGTTTTGTAACTTAAAGTATCCACTTTTAAAATTCTAATTTTTAAATAATTACACAAGTTATGCCTCCTGCTCCGCTCGGCCAAAAGCATTCGCAGTGAGACAATAAAACGCTAATTTTGGATATAATCGGTCTGCAAAGGTACTCGTTTTATTCCGAATATCAAACAGTTCACTGTTTTTTTATGCCAAATCTGGAAAAATTTCCAACTTCTGCCTCTCACGCTATACGCACATCGACGCCTAATCAGCATACTCAGAGGGAAAACCGACGAAGTGCGGTTGTAGAAAGAGGTTGCGCAGAGGGAAAACCGCCGAAGAGCGGTTTAATACGTTAGCACGGGGTTGGCTCGCCTACCCCGTGACACCAGCGGCACACGCAACTACCGCCGAAGAGCGGTTGTAGAAATGCCATCGCCACATCGGCATCGTCGCGGAGCGACGGCTCTTTTCCGTAACCCGGTACACGGAGCGAAGTGGATGCGTGCCGGGATTCTGCGCATCCTTCAAATCTCGCGTGCCGGAGGTACGCCACTACCTATGGCGGGACGGCTGACTCAACTTGCTAAAATTATTTTCCGTGATTTATACAACCGCTCTTCGGCGGTAGATTAATTCTTCCGCAACTGACCCCAGGTAGGCAAGCCAACCTGGGGCTATGATTATACAACCGTCCTTCGGCGGTTGCCTGCACCGTGACACCGGCAATGACGATAAAAAGAAAGCGCCCCTCGGATTGCTCCAAGGGGCGCTTCGTAAGGGGGCGGCTACCTACTCTCCCGGGTTACCAGTACCATCGGCGTGGCGGGGCTTAACTTCCCTGTTCGGAATGGGGAGGGGTGGAACCCCCGCGCTATGACCGCCTTACTTTTTCTTTTATACGTCTCAGGGACTCTTGCGCCGCCTCCGCGGCGTCCCCCAAACGTTGTGCTTAAAAAATCATTGATCGGAAGCAAACTCACTGTCGAGTCTGTGTCTTTTTGTCCCCGCCCGACTCCCCTTGCGGGAAGCCGGCGGTTCTGAAAGCTTTCGGGCAATTAGTACTGCTCGGCTTTGCCATCACTGACTTTACACCTGCAGCCTATCGACGTCGTCGTCTTCGACGGCCCTGTATGGAGATCTTATCTTGAGGTTGGCTTCGTGCTTAGATGCTTTCAGCACTTATCCGTCCCCGACGCGGCTACCCGGCCGTGCACCTGGCGGTACAACCGGCTCACCGGAGGTCGGTCCAACACGGTCCTCTCGTACTAGTGTCGGATCCCCGCAAATCTCCCGCGCCCACAACAGATAGAGACCGAACTGTCTCACGACGTTCTGAACCCAGCTCGCGTGCCACTTTAATAGGCGAACAGCCTAACCCTTGGGACCTTCTCCAGCCCCGGGATGTGACGAGCCGACATCGAGGTGCCAAACCACTCCGTCGATATGAGCTCTTGGGAGGGATCAGCCTGTTATCCC
>ENA-USZK01000516-USZK01000516.1-human-gut-metagenome-genome-assembly--contig:-NODE-516-length-20434-cov-5.462101_pt1 | contig 20434 bp, 28 predicted proteins | sample MGYA00250043_ERZ773534 | MGnify/ENA primary metagenome ERZ773534 (study PRJEB29103, sample SAMN06112056) | human gut metagenome | biome: human gut; feature: ankylosing spondylitis patient; material... | reverse complement strand
ATTGCCATATAGTTCGTTAACTGTTTGATTATGAGAATGTCCCGATATTGCCGGCTTTGCCTGAACTGTACCGTTCTGAAAAATACCGCCGAAGAGAAAATCGGCCCGTTCCAAATCGCGACGGAATTGCTTCTGCGTATAGTAGCTTTGCACATCATCCAACAGATTCTGCATTCTCTCGCCGATGTTCAAGTACACCTTCGTCGGCAAATCCGGTGTAGAATACAGATTGTAACGATCATGCCCAGGCAAAAAGCTGCCATCCTTGCCGACAATCTGCAGTTTTCCGTCAGCCAACAGCTTTGCTTTGGCTTCGGCAGGCGCATTATCACGGGTAATAATGCGTTTCTTTTTCATATATGCATAAAACTCCTGCATAACATCCAGGAAATGTGCGATGTTGCTCTCCGTTGCCGGGAAGCCGGAAACATTGCGGCAGCACCAGCCTACGCAGTCAATAAAATCCTCACGCGACATATCCCCGAGAAAGTTCTCGGAATTGCCAAGGTAAATACAAAGAATCGTAATATAATCCCAAATCTTGACCAGCTCGCCGTCTTTGGCTCCCTGCCATGTTTTATAGCGCAGGAAATCCTCAGCACAGGCTTGCTGCAATACCGAATTCCATTCTTCATCCTGTGTATAAAATTCTTCTATCAAATCGAAAACATTAGTCATTTTTTCTCCATTCTCTGACGTATTATGGAGATATTATACCACACTTTTGTGGCTAATTTATGTTTTTTTGCGTCAGCTGTGCCGCCAGATAGATATCCTGCAGCGGCACCCCCTGCTCCTGCGCCAGTTTGGCAGCGCTGTCATATTCCACATAACAGCGTTCGCCGTTCTCCAGCAGGCAGCGCTTCACCGCTACATCACCGTAAGCAGTGTGCACCACATCCCTGCGACGCGGCAGCACAGTGCGTTCCATGCGCGCACGACGGATGCCGATTGTTGTCGTTTCCGCAAAAATCAGCGCTTCCAGCTTCGCTCTGTTCTCCTCGCGGCAGATAACAGTAAGCTCCCACGCCGGACGGCTCTTCTTCATAAACACCGGCTGATAATGAGCATCCAACGCTCCTGCCGCCAGCAGGCGCTCCAGCGTGTAACCCAAAAGCTCGCCGCTGCAGTCATCAATATCAGACTGCAGCTGGCAGATGCAATCTGTCTGCAAAGCATTGCTATTTACAGAGTTTTTTTTTGCGCGTTATCCTCAATCATCAGCGCACGCAAAATGCTGGGGCGCTCATACTGACGCTTGCCTGCTCCCAGACCAATGCCCAGAATCTTAAAGCTCTGCGGCAGCTCGTCCGTAGTCATCAGCGCAGCAGCGGCAGCAGCACCGGTCGGTGTAACAAACTCGCCCTGCACCGGCAGCAAGCGTACATTAAAGCCAAAGCGCTGCATAATATTGGCCGTTGCAGGAACAGGCACCGGCAGCACGCCATGCTGGCAGCGGACAGTACCGCGTCCCTCGCACAGCTCCGGCACAATTACGTTTTCAGCGCCTAGGCTGTCGGCACACACAGCAATCGCCACAATATCAACGATGGAATCAATCGCGCCAACCTCATGGAAATGCACTGCATTCTTCTCCACAGCATGCGCCTTTGCCTCAGCATCCGCAATAATATCAAAAATCTTCAGCGCCAATTCCTTGGCTGCAGCACTCATATCCGTAGCATCAATAATCGCAATAACCTCCTGCAGACCGCGGTGCTCATGGTGATGATGATGCTCATGCGGCACATGGCTGTGCTCATGTTCATGGTCGTGGTCATGATGATGTTCATGATCGTGCTCATGGTCATGATGATGTTCGTGTTCGTGCTCATGCTCGTGGTCATGATGATGTTCATGCTCATGGCTATGCACTACAGCATCGCCGTTGCCATGCAAAAAGGCCATATCGTGGTCATGGTTAGCATGCTCCTCGTCCAAAATAACATCAAAATCGCAGCAGTCAACGCCTGCTTTAGACACTCTGCTGATTTTATACTCAAAGCCCTTCGCAGAAATACTCTGCAGAGCCTTATCCAGTGCCTCTTTGTCCGCGCCTAAATCCAAAAGTGCTGCTACCAGCATATCGCCGCTGATGCCGGCATTACATTCCAAATATAAGCTTTTCATAATCTTCCTCCTAACCAAAGCCTGCATACTCGTAACAGGCTGCTGATAAAATTCGCTATAAGTACAAATTAATCCTGCTTTAAAGTTTCATTCATGCTGCCTGTACGATAGCCCTGCAAATCAAGTGCCACATAAGCAAAGCCTGCAGCCTTCAATCCTTTGTAAATCGTACTGCGCATCGGCTCCGCCACTGCCAGCTCCAGCTGCTCGGGCAACAGCTCAACGCGCGCCAAACTGCCATGCACACGCACACGGAACTGCTTAAAGCCCAGCTCCCACAAAAGCTGCTCCGCCTTATCCACCGCCGCCAGCTTCTCCGCTGTAATACGCTCACCGTAAACAAAGCGCGAAGCAAGACAAGCAAATGACGGCTTATCCCAAGTCGGCAGCTGCAGCTTATGCGACAGCAGGCGGATTTCCTCCTTCGTCAGCTCTGCAGTGCGCAGTGGACTCTGCACCTTCAGCTCCGCCAAAGCCCTCAGACCGGGGCGGTAATCGCCCAAATCATCCATATTCGAGCCTTCGCAAAGCACAGCACCGTTTTCCTGTGCAATGCGCAAGAAATTACTGAACAGCGTTTTTTTGCAGATATAGCAGCGGTCCGGCGGATTTTCGGCAAACCCCGGCACCTGCAGCTCATCAAAATCAAAGTAAAGATGACGGATTCCCTGCTTCCGACAGAACTCCTCTGCCTCTGCTATATCACGCTGCGGCACAACGCCGGAACGCGCCGTCACCGCAAGCGCCTTATCGCCCAAAGTCAAATGAGCCGCCTGCAGCAAAAACGTCGAATCAACGCCACCGCTGAACGCAACCAGCACACTGCCCAAGCGCCGCAACTCCTGCTGCAGCACAGCAAATTTGGCTTCCGCCTGCATTTCTAAATCTGTATCTTTTGGCATATTATTACCTCTGCTTACACGCCAGCCTGTTAATCTGCGTAGCAATAATCCCCGCGCCATATCCATTATCAATATTTACAACCGAAACACAGTTAGCGCAGGAATTAATCATCGTCAGCAGCGCACTCAGCCCATGAAAGCTCGCACCGTATCCGACAGAAGTCGGCACCGCAATCACCGGATTACGCACAAGTCCGCCGATAACACTCGCCAGCGCGCCCTCCATACCTGCAGCCGTCACCACACAATTCGCCTGCTGCAGCAAATCAACCTTATCCAAAAGACGGTGAATACCGCTCACGCCAACATCGTAAAGCCTCTCCACATGCGTCCCGAAAAACTCCGCCGTCTGCGCCGCCTCCTCCGCAACGGGAATATCGGCAGTACCCGCAGTACACACAACAACGCAGCCGCAGCGCTCCTTATCCGGGCGCTCCTGCTTCAGCGTCCGCACCACCGGATCATAAACAATATCAGGCAGCAGCCGCCGCACCAGCTCATACTGCTCCGGCGTTGCCCGCGTGCCGAACACCTCGCCCTGCTCCGCCAAAAGACGCTTATAAATCTCTGCCAAATACGCATCAGGCTTACCGCTGCAGTAAACAACCTCCGCAAATCCCGTGCGCTGCTCACGCGAAGTATCAAGACGCGCATAATTTAAATTCTCATCCGCCTTGCGATTAAAATAGCGCTCCGCCTCGGCCACGGACAGCTTGCCACTGCGCACCTGTTCAAGTACACTCCTGGAGTCCACTTTATACCTCCTTTTATGACAAAGACTTAGTTCGCCACCCGGCAAACTAAGTCTTGCATATATAAATATTAAATTTCGATTTTATTATAGCGAAAACATACCCGCAACGCAAGCATTCTTCACATCAAGCCACAATTACACAAGGTTCTTCACAACTGCCAGCTCCATCTTGTCCGCAGGAATAACCTCAGAATGCAGCACAGGCAGGTTCTCCAACGCCAGCATACGCGGCGGAATCTCCGCGCCGGTATCGGCATGCAGCTTTTGCAGCAGCTCAAAAGGATTGCTTCCCTGCGGCTGAACATCATCAAGTGCTGCCAGCACGCTGTCGGCAAACTTATACGGACTTGCGGTAGACAGCACCACGGTATAGGTTTCATCACTGGTCAGGAAGCGATATTTTTCCATCGCACGCCAGGCAACGGCAGTATGCGTATCCATCAGATAATGGTAATCATTATAAATACGGCCGATAGCCTCCTTCGTTTCCAGCTCATCAACCCAGGCACCGAAGAACTGGCTTTGAATCTGCTTCAGATCATCGCTGTCAATCTCATAATGACCTTCGGTATTCAAACGCTTCATATAATCTGCCACACGCGCAGCATCATGCTCTGTCACACTGTAAAGCAGGCGCTCCAGATTACTGGAAACAAGAATATCCATAGAAGGAGAAACAGTTTTAAAGAACTCACGGCGTCTGTCATAAACACCGGTATTGATAAAATCAGTCAGCACGTTATTGCTGTTGGATGCACACAGCAGTCTGTCAATCGGCAAGCCCATCAGCTTAGCATAATAGCCTGCCAGAATATCACCGAAGTTGCCGGTAGGAACAACAAAATTAATCGGGTCACCGGCAGTAATCTTACCTGCCTTAACAGCATCTACATAAGCGCTGAAGTAGTAAACAATCTGCGGCACCAGACGGCCCCAGTTAATAGAATTGGCAGAAGAGAAGGTGTAGCCCTTTTTCGCCAGCTCATCACTGAGCGCAGTATTACCGAAAATTTCCTTCACACCGCGCTGAGCATCATCAAAATTACCCTCAATACCAAAAACCTTAACATTTTTGCCTGCCTGGGTAATCATCTGCTGCTTTTGGATATCACTCACACCCTCGCTGGGGTAGAAAACGATAATCTGCGTACCCGGAACATCAGCAAAGCCTTCCAAAGCAGCCTTGCCAGTATCACCGGAGGTAGCAACCAGAATAACAACCTTATTCGTTTCACCGGTCTTTTGCATCGAACGTGTCAAAAGATGCGGCAAAAGCTGCAGTGCCATATCCTTAAAAGCAGACGTCGGGCCATGCCACAGCTCCAGCACACCGGTGTTATCATTTACCTGTACCAAAGGCACAGGATTATCACCGAATTTTTCCGGCGCATAGGCAGCATTTACACATTCACGCAGCTCGTCCTCGCTGAAATCAGTCAAATACTGCAGCAGCACATCAACGGCACGCTCTGTATAAGGCTTGCGCTCCATCGCCTTTATATCAACCATACGCATCGCAGGAACATTCTGCGGTACAAACAATCCTCCATCCGCTGCCAAGCCACGGGTTATCGCGTGTGCAGCGGAAAACAAATCAGTTTTCCCTCTTGTACTAACATATAACATATATTCAACCTACTTTCTTCTTTAAATTTTGACATCATACTGCCGTCAGCGTTAATAATACGCCTTCAGGCCAGCACAGTCGTATTTCTTTCAAACACAATTGTGCAAATAGGTTATCAAGACTATAATAGCATATTTTATAGGAAGGAACAAGAGTTACTCTGCAAAAATCAGCGGTGCCACCGTTGCAGCCGTAGCACGCTGCAAATCAGCCGGTGCCGCAATAATCTGCATACCGCGCTGACCGGCACTGATTGCAATCTCCGGCCAGTTATTGCTTGTCTCATCCATATATACAGGGTAGTTCTTCTTAGCACCCAAGGGTGAACAGCCGCCGCGGATATAGCCTGTGAGCGGCAGAACCTCCTTCAGATGTACCAGCTCGGCACGCTTATTGCCGCTGGCTCTGGCCAACGCCTTTAAATCAAGCTCGCCGTCACCGGGAATTACGGCAAACATAATGCCGTTCTTGTCACCACGTACTACCAGTGTTTTGAATACCTGTGATGCAGGCATGCCAACCTCTGCGGCAACATGCACAGCATCCAGATGCTCCTCGTCCACCGGATATTCCATAATACGGTATTCTATCTTCAGCTCGTCCAGACGGCGGGCTGCATTAGTTTTTTTGTTATGTTTCATCAGGAAAAACCCCCTCTAAGCTAGAGAAATTACTTCATCTCTGTTATAATAGCACTATAGTAATGTAAAATGCAAATAAAATTGTGAGGACAATAAATTGAAGCTGAAAATTATCTGCGGACAGCTGGAAATAACTCCCGGCCGTCCTGATGTAAACTATAAGAAAATTATTGACGCTATTGAAAAAGCACGTAGCCTTGAGGCCGATATCCTGCTTCTGCCCGAAATGGCACTGCCAGGTTATCTTATCGGCGACATTTGGGAGCAGCAGACCTTTTTGGATGACTGCGCCTATTATGCCGCAAAGATCGTCACTGCCACCAAAAATATCTGCGTTATCTTCGGCAGCGTTGCCACCGAACCAGGCAAGCTCAACGAGGACGGACGCGTGCGCAAATACAACGCCGCCTTTGCCTGCCAAAACGGTAAGCTGCTCGGCGGTTATCAGGGACGCAGCTTCTTCATAAAGAACTCGCTGCCCAACTACCGCGAATTTGACGACTGCCGTCATTTTTACAGCATGCAGAAACTTTGCGCCGAAGAATGTGCAAGCGTCAGCGAAGCACTGCAGCCTTTGGAAATCGTCATCCGAGGCACCAACCTGCGCATCGGCATCATGCTGTGCGAGGACGGCTGGACGGAAAACTATCACCTTAACGTACCGCAAACGTTGGCAGCCAACGGAGCACAGCTTTTATGCAACCTTTCCTGCTCCCCCTACACGTTGGGCAAAAACCGTAAGCGCAACCGCCTTTTCAGTGCGCAGGCACGCACCGCAGGCATTCCGCTCATCTACTGCAACAACGTCGGCATTCAGAACAACGGCAAGAACATCTTCACCTATGACGGCTGCACTTCCGCCTACAACGGTGACGGCAGTCTGGTAACCTCTGCGCCCATGTATGCCGATACCTTTTTAGAATTCACCTGGGATACAGAAGCGAACCGCATCATCCCCACCTGTCCGCCGGCAGAGCTGCCAAAGGAGCCGGAATCCGTGTATCGCGCTCTGCGCTACGGCACCGCCAAATTCTTGCAGCAATGCGGCATCAAACGCATGACAGTCGGTCTTTCCGGCGGTATCGACAGCGCTGTAACCGCCGTTATGTATGCAGATATCCTGGGACCGGAAAATATCCTGCTGCTCAACCTGCCTTCACGCTTCAACTCCGCTGCCACGCGCAACAGCGCGCAGCAGCTAGCGCAGGCACTGGGCGCAAACTACGCCGTAATGCCCATCAGCGAAAGCTATGAGCTGACTGTCAAGCAACTGGAAGAAACTCCTATCACCCATCTGGCAGACGGCAGCAGCTTCAATCTGCAGCTCAGCGGACTGATTAAAGAAAATATCCAGGCCCGCGACCGCGGCGCGCGTGTTATTGCCGCAGCGTCTGCAGCCTTCGGCGGTGCCTTCAGCTGCAATTCCAACAAAGCAGAGCTGGCTATCGGATACGCCACCTTCTACGGTGACATCTGCGGCGCTATGGCCATGATTGGTGACCTGTGGAAGCATCAGGTTTATGCTCTCGGCCGTTACCTGAATGAAGTAGTCTACAAACGCGAAATAATCCCTGAAGCCATCTTCACCATCCGCCCCAGCGCCGAGCTTTCGGATGCGCAGACAGTAGGCAACGGCGGCGATCCGCTTGTTTACGGCTATCATGATTACCTGCTGCGCGCCTTCATCGAAAACTGGCACAAAACAACTCCGGCAGATATCCTGCGCTGGTACAAGGCAGGCACGCTGGCTACAGAGCTTGGCTGTACGCAGGAATCGATTGAAGAGGCCTGCCCCGATGCTGCTGCGCTGATTGCTGATTTGGAGCGCTGGTGGAGGCTGTTCGCCGGCTTTGCTGTTGCCAAACGCATTCAGGCACCGCCTGTTTTGTCGCTCACCAAACGCGCCTTTGGCTACGACCACCGCGAAGCACAGCTAACGCCCTATTTTTCGCGTGAATATTACGAGCTTAAGGAAGAGCTGCTGAAATAAACAATCTTTCAGGCAGAAGGAAAATATGATTTCAAATATTTTTCTTCTGCTTCATGATTAACAAAGTATATATTTTCTCTTGACATCTGTTTAATTAAATAGTATAATACCTTTTGTATTCGGGGTGTAGCGCAGTTTGGTAGCGCACCTGCCTTGGGAGCAGGGTGTCGCAGGTTCGAATCCTGCCACTCCGACCATGCGGGTGTAGTTTAGTGGTAAAACCTCAGCCTTCCAAGCTGATGTTGTGGGTTCGATTCCCATCGCCCGCTCCAATTTAATATGGTTCAGTAGCTCAGTTGGATAGAGCAACGGCCTTCTAAGCCGTGGGTCGGGGGTTCGAATCCCTCCTGGATCACCATGAAAGAAACCCCGCAACCATGCAGGTTGCGGGGTATTTTTGTGTGTAAAAATAGCGTTTTTAAGTTGTTGATTTTTACTGTTTTTCGCCCTGTTTTCGGCGATTTTTTAGGCGCGTTGGCCCCAGCGTTGGCCCCAAATATAAACTATTATTTAAGTGCCGCATACACCACAACACTGCCGGCAACAACCTGCCACAATAGACGCTGCCGCTTAATGCGCTGCGTCCGTCGCCTCTCCTGCTTGATGCTCTCCGATAAGCTCATCAAGGAGCTGTTTTGCTCGTCGATTATCAGCTTTGAGTTCGCCAATGAGCTTTTGGCAGTCGCTAACTCTTGTCTGAGCTGACTGATTGAGTTCTGCTGCCCGCTCAGCGTGCTGCTCTGCCCGCTCAACAGCTCCTGCAGCTGATTTAACCGCTGCTCCTGCCTGCTGATTAAGCTCTGCAGCTCGGTTAACCTGCTGAGCGGCACGCTCACCATTATCTCCTGGCTGGGAGCCGCTACGGCCGCATCCGCCGCTGAGCAGCAGACCGGCAAGACATACAAGGCCAGCGATAAGCAAAGAGTAGGCAATAACCTTAACCTCACGCTCACCATACATGTCACTCTCCCCTCTCTGTGATGTAATCAGTAATGCCGCGTGCGATTGCGCGGGCCAACTCGTCCTGCTGGTTGATGAGCATCTGACAATCATCGTCATTGGTGATAAAGCCCATCTCGACGAGGACGGCAGGCATATGGGTGGAGTTAAGGACGACGAGGCGTGGACGCTCCTTGACTCCTCTGTCCACCGTACCCAGGCTGCCTACTATTTGACGCTGGATGCAGCTGGCCAGCATGTCAGCCTGCGTCCATCTGCTATACACCAGCACCTCGGTACCCTGCGCAGCAGGAGTGGCCGCGTTGCAGTGCAAGCTAACAAATATATCAGCAGGCCATGTGTTGGCGCTGAGGCATACATTGGTATAAGCTGCATCCTCGCCGCACAGGTTATTACTCTGTACGGTCTTGACCTCACAGCCAGCGGCCGTCAGATAATCGGCCACCAGTACGCCGACATCGCGGACAATATCAGCCTCAGTTACTCCGTAGTTGCGATTCACAGCGCCTGGATCAAGTCCCGGATGATGCCCCGGATTGATAAAAACACGCATTATAATCAGCCTCTTTTCTTTTTAATGGCAGCAATCAAGCCGCTTACAGCCTCAACGCCGGCAGCGTTAAGGTTCTCCACGATGGACAGCAACTCCGTCGCGGTCAGATAGCCAATGATGGTGCTGACAGCCCATGCGGGCTTACTCAGCTCGACCATGATAAGGTCAGCTGTGGCAGCAGCCATTACACAGACAAGGTATACAGCTATCTTGCCTAAAAAGCGGTGTTTCATCACTTCGCTTTTAATCTCGCCAGCCTCGCGGGCGCGTTTGATACCGATTACGGATTTTAGAAATCCAGGCTCAGGCACTCCCTGCGCCTTGAGGTAAGTGTAACTGATTGCCACCCATTTTGTAAAACAGTCCACAAAAACGAGCAGGCTAAATGCGTAAAACAGTACGGCATGCTTATGCAGCAGCAGTACCATGATAGCGGTCACCGCAGCTTTATAGGACCAGCCACTATACAGTGTCTTACCAGCAGCTACGGCTGAGTCAAAAAATAATTTGTAATTCATTTTATTCCTCCCATTCTCTTATAATAATAAGCAATACATTATATTGATATGATATAGGCAGTGTTGCTAACGTGTTGTTAATATCGGCCATACCGATGCCCTCAAAGCCTTGTCCTGACTGCATTTAGCGCGTTGCTAACAGGTTATTACAATATCCCCAACTTGCAAAAAGCTCTCAAACCCAGTCATATCAAGGCTTGCAGCGTTTTTATACTACTATGGTAACAGAATCAACCTCAAAAACAGTCTTACAAGCCTCGACTTCTGCCTGCTTTGCCCAGCCTGCTTGTTTGCAGGTGCCGATATGCATCGACAAATCCGCCATCCACTGCATAACCTGTTCGGGCGTGAGCCAATATACAGTTTTGCTTTCTGCACCCTCAGCCACGCCACGCACAGGGCAGCCGTTAGGATACTTTGCAGCAAAAAGCGGCGTGCTGACATTGAGGGCTATACCTTGCATCGTAAGCTGCGTCTCCTTGTCGCTGTCATAGCGTACAGGCTCGCCGCTGGCACTGCTAACAAAGCCGCCTGTAATGTTGCTTGCTGTCCACTCGTTAATCTCTTTCAGCTTAAGCTTCTTTTGAAATGCTAAAATAAGTTCCTCATCATCTTTCGGAAAAATCACATTGCCACTATCATCAAGGGAAAAATCAGTAGGAGTAGCAGAAGAATTAATATTCTTAATAACATACTCGTCAACACCGTTATCCATGCCTGCAATGTAGTTTTTTAAAGAATCTTCGGAAGCACTGATAGCAATACCTTTTTTGTTTTTAAACAAATAAAACATTTATTTCACCACCTCAATACTTAACGCCATAAATTTCAATGATAGAACAGTTTTGGGTTTCAGTGTACCAAACAGTATCTGTCGAAAGGGGGTGAGTAGTTGTTCCAGATTGCACCCCTGAATATAGGCACCAATAAGTATCACTTGTGTCTTTAAGATTAAGATAAGTCCCCTCAGAAAATGCTTTTTGTAATTCCCAAACATCCCACAAAGTGTAAGATGTATAATTACCATTATCATCATTGCCAACCACCAAAATCTTATCATACAGCGTATAAGATTCTTTAAGCATTATCGTACCTTGTCTACTGTCACTTCCACCCGATGTTGTTGGAAAAGAAGAATCGCCACCATAAGCTTTAATGCCTGCGGAAGTATTGTTAATGTTTCTTACATCTGTTCCACCGTTTCTTGTTTTCATGGTATCCCAGTCAATCAACGCTACAAGGGTAGGTGTAGTATTTCCTGCCAGTTTATCTAACAAATCTGTCTTAACAAAAGCAAAATCATCACTCCCTACACTAGAGATATTTTTATTGAAGCTGTTATAACTAGGGAATACATGAATTTTCTCTAGCTTACCTGTTGTACTTGCCATTTTTTACCTCCTTATAAATCACTCACCGTTGCAGTCAACTCATTAATATCAGTGCCCCAACTAAATGTAACTCCATCAACAGAATCAGAAATATTAAGTGTCAGAGTATACGTTTTCCCAGCTGTAACTGCAACTATACTGTGCATGTCTTGGTGGTCGGTGTTACCTTCATCCTCAAGGTTGGAGTAACTATATCCACTGCCCCATACTTTTTTTGTACTGTTATTTATAACAGAAATTGCATAGCTAACATCCTCTTCAAATGGTGCATCAGCTATTAGGCAATCTGCATCAACTTTAATTTTTGTAATACCAATCGGAACAGTAAAAGATGCCGTGGTTTCAGAAGAACTAAAGTGTTTTTCTCCTGTTATTACAGATATAAATTTCACTTCTAGCACTTCTATTGCCCCGTATTGCACGTTATATGCAGCAGTATGCAAAACTCCACTACTATCAATATATTCAAATGTAAGCTTCTCTTTTCTACCCCATGTTTTAAAGGGCAGAGAGAATACTCCTAATTGATTAGTATGATGTGTTTCACCATTAACTGTAACTGCGCTTACCATAATAACATTATTATCTAAATAGCATTTACACGTCAATTCAGAATTTCTATTTACTGTAGGTATATATGGTGTTGTTCCACCGTATTCAATGATAACAAAACCTTGTGTTCCGTCACTCACTCTAAAACGGTTTGCACGGTCGCCGTCATTACTATAAAAGGTGTTTTTACCTCCTGCACCTACAACAATCTGAATAGTGCTGTTCGGTGTTACTTCAACTTCTGCATCAGCAACATAAGCACCGCTATTTCCAGCAACACCGATTTGATTAGAAGTACCATCAGAGTCATAGAAGTGAAACGAACCGCCACCTGCACCATAGATGTTAAACAATTCAAAAGTTCCTGTAGGTGCGTAGGTTACACTATCTTTAGTTCCAAGCACATTAGCATAATAATATCCAACCTTACCCATTACGTCTGCTAAAGTAGCAACACCATTCTTGTTAAGAAGAAAACCATATCCATGTACAGAAAAATCTCTGTTCCTAGCGGTAACATATTGACCTCTTACGCCATTTTTAGAAGCAGCAGGCTGATTAACATTCATTACATTACCACTTCTTAAGGTAGCAGTTGCACCTTGTCCGCCAGGAATAACATAGCTGCCAACTTTTGTATCTTCGCCGTTTCCTGCTTGCATATCCAACGTGGGGCAGGCATTATAAGCACCAACAGTGATGCCGCCTGCTCCACCACCGCAACCAGTAACATATATTTTTGTAATGCCAGCAGGGATTCTTAAACTGTATGTACCTACAGTTTTATATATAAGCCTTACACGCTTTAGCATAACTACATCTTTATACAGCAGATACTTCGAGCCGTCTTTTTTTTGCATCCCAAAAACATTTTTAGGAATGCTACTCATTTTTTTGAATACTTATCTTTGTCAACCTTGTAAGATAAAATACAAAATCCGTCTACACCGTCACCGCCTGTACTGCCTTGTCTTCCGCTCGACTTGCCAGCAGGAGAACCGCCGTTAGAGTAATTAGTGTTACTGCTGCCATTATAAACGCCACCTCTGGCAGTCACGCCTAAAGCAGAAGAAGCTTCTCCGGCTGTACCATAAATATAATTAGAATTGTGTGCTGTTATACCTTCGCCACCTTTTCCACCAGCACCAATAGTAACAGTGTACTGCGTGCCAGGCGTAACACTGATAGTTCTTGTTACACGTTCGCCATAACCTACTGTAGCCATTTCTACATCACCTCTTTTACTGCTCCCCAAAATTCCCGCAAATATTCACAATAACATAATTCGCCATCTTTTTGCACCGCAATAGGACAAATGCAACGGCAAATATCCAAATGCTCACAAGTTTTACATTTAACAGGCAGAAGTTCATTGAAAATTTTTCTATGCTTTTCTTGTAACTCTACAAAGTTATCTGTAATATGCCCAACAATTCTATCAGTATTATGACACAGCATAACTTCTCCGTTAAAATTTACGCTAAGGCTTACAACGGCAGGACGGCAAGGCGGATAAGGATATTCATAAAATTCTTCTTTATCAAAATTCCTTACACGCAAAATTTTTGAGTAGAACCAATGTCGAATATATGGAGCAATCTTACTATCAGATTTTGCAATCAGCCACAAATTCTTAACCGATTTTTTTACTACATTAGGCTTAAATTGATATAGGTCAAGAGGTGTATGCTCGCTCAGTACATTAATAAAACCGCAAGTAATTTCTGTTTCAGGAAACGTATAATGTAGCCAATCAAAAGCTTCTGCCATATTATCATTAATAGCATTAAAAACAGTATTGACAGTTCTTTTTCTTATACGTAAAAACTTCTTGCAGGCTTCTTTACTAGGTACTGCATTTCTCGCCGCTCTTGCATTTGGTGCATCATAGCTCATAATAAACCAAATATCATTCTCATTACAGAAGTCAACTATTTCATCATTTAAAAGCAATCCATTGCTAAAAATTCTATAGCTGACATTCTTTACGCCGCTTTGTTTAAATTCAAGCACAAGCTTCTTAATGGTTTCCCAATAAAGCAAAGGTTCTCCACCCCAAAAATATAATCGGCGCGGATTATTTTCAGCGTATTTCCAAGGCAGGTTACTCCACGCAACTATAAAGTCTTTAACCTCTTGCGATAAGTTTTCCCCTTGCGGAGAAAGGTTAAAGCAGCTTTTTATAGGGGTCTGAACGCAATGCCTACATGACATATTACATGCAGCACCAAGAAGAAGGTAAATAGCTCCAAGGTCATTAAGCTTATGTATTTCTTCACTAAAGTTTTTCATGATCGTTTTAGTTACCTTCACCGCCGCTTCCTTCGCCAGCGCTACCACCGCTACCACTATTGTTGTAATTTCTTCCGTAACCGCCAGCTCCAGCTCCTGAAATCTCTACAGTAATTTCAGTAACACCTTCCGGAACGGTGAAGGTATAAGTTCCAGCATTACTCCACGATGTAACTACATCTACTTTATCAGCCATAATATACCTCTTATTCTGTATAGGTAATCATTGTTACGCCTATACTATCAATGCCAAGATTTTTTCTTGCAGCTTCAGGAGTCGCAGCACCCGTACCGCCGCCCTCAACCGGCAGAACTTTATACTTAGCATCTCCACACAACGGTAAGTTTTGACTACCCTTAGCCGGCGCCGGCGCTAAACCCCATACACCAGGGGCATTCGCAGTAGCGCCAGTCAATTTATCAAGGTCATCCACCTGTTCAATTGTTGTCTTTAACATTACCTCATCTTTTTCGCCAGTCGCTGTATTTCTGACTTTGAATATACCTTTTCTAATAGCCATATTTATACCTCCTCCATTAAGAGAACTCCACGTAAGCATCATCCTCTTTGCCGATGCTTACAGTTTCCATATCGACATCAATCCATATTTCGCTGTCAGGTTCTTGAACAGATACTACGCAGCGCGGCTCGGTAGCGTTCGCGTTTGCATAGGGCAAATCATTCCACTTTGTCGAGCCGTCACCGCGTTTATACCTGCCGGTATCACTTTCAAATACACATTCGCCATCCAGCAAAGTTGGATTACGGTTAGCTATTGCTTGCGCTAGCCCGCGAGTAGGCTTAAAGCGGCAAAATATGTATTTTACAGCCATAGCGCACCTCTTTACTCAATCGTGCCGCCGTCTAAAATCAGGGTGTCACCAGCGTTAATCTGCAATTTCATCACGCTCATGGCTGCAATTTTAGCATCAGTAACTGCGTTGTCAGCAATTTTGGCTGTGTTAACCTTACCTGCGCCAATGGTCGGATTCGGATAAATTCCGCTCAAATCACCGCCAGCAGCACCTTTGGGAGTACGTGCATCGCTTAAGCGCGGATCATTACCCTCGGTTACAGTACCGGCCGCAGTACCGAAATCTTTGTTAAACGCGGTACCTTTGCTGGTGATTTTAGGCTCTAACGTGCCTGCCATGTTATCTACAACGATTTTAACTTTCTTAGGCGTCATTGCCTTGGTGTCATCAGTACCAGCCTTAGCCTCAGACTCGCTGGCGATATCCAGCGGATTAGAGATGCTTACAAAGGTTGTGCCACCAAATCTGTAGATTGTACCTGTTGCAAGGTCGGTATAAATTTTGCCGCTCTCGCCGGTAATCTTATTGGTATGCGCAGCCTCTTTATAAAACAGCTTGTCAGCGCTGTTAAAATAGCCCTCAATAATATCATCTACAAAGGAGGGTAACTGGCTTGCCGGAACATGGCCAGTATCATCCAGCGTTGCAACACCGTCGGCAGCACCCATTTTAGTCAGCGCAATCTTGGTATCATCAGTAATTGTAATATCCTTGGTTCCGTCGAAGGTGATGCCATTAATCTTACGTGCTGTAGCCAATTTATCAGCGGCCTTAACTACGCCCTCTTTGCTGCCCTGCAGCGCAGTCAGCTTATCCTGTACTGCACTGATAGCTGCATCCATATCGCCGCCAAAATAAGCAAGGTCTTTCCAAGCTGTAATGCCATCGCCAAATTTAATCTTGCCAGTATCACGCTCACGACCAATTTCATCTACAAGCAGGACAGGATTTTTCTCCGTCCATTTTGCAGCTGTTGCGCCAAACAAACTAATTCTTACGTTCAATGTCTTATTTGCCATCTAAATCGCCTCCGTTAATTACCTCTATCTCGCTGTAATCCCTGCCACAGCAAAAATATTTAAGATTTGCAGCATCCCACCGGTACACCGCATTTTCCTCAACCACAAAATATACCGCGTCGCTCTCGCCGGTGGTCGGCAGCTCGTGGCGTGTCTCCGCCTGCAGGGTTTTACTTACATTAATCTTTTCCACCCCGCTTCCAATGCTACCGGCAAGCTCGGCATTAGCAGTAAGAGTACCGCCTAAACCAGTACTCTCGATAAGCTGGCCCCAAAGCTCAGCCTTAAGCATATCAGGTCACTCCCTTCTCCAGGAAAAATTGCGCTGGCGGAATAACCGTATAAACATTGCCATTACTTAGCGTTACTTGCACATCGTAGCAATACTTGCCGCATTCCAGACCTGCCGTATCATCCGGATGGAAAACAAATTGACCATCAGAATCCATTTGCAGCTGCAGCACCGCTGCCGCATCATTAATATCATGCTTAATTGTCAGTACGGCCGTATCACTATCACTAAGCGACAATACTTTGTTGCGTGCATCGCGCACCTTGATTTTTAGGGCGGCACTATCACCTTTAGTCAGGGTAATCTTATTGCGGTAGCGCCCCTCCGTCTCAATTGTCAGCATCGTTAGCTCAGCTCCAGTATCAATCCACTCTGCGCAGAAATATCTGATCCTTGGTCTAATATCTGCACGTACTTATGCAGCATCACATTAACATAGCCCATAGTTGCCAATGCACCAGCATCAATCTGCGCAACAACGTTATCTGTATTACTAGCAGATACGTAAACAGCAAATTCCTGACTCACGACAGTTGCACCGCCTTCTGCTGGCAGATAGTCCGGCGCGCTGTCATTTGCTACAAGGTACAAAATCTCCCCCTGATCAGGGTCTGTAGCAAACACACCAAGCTCACGCACATAATAGCCTGCCGATAAGCCTGCATTGCTTATGGTAGCACTGACCTTGCACATACCATTTTCTTGTGCTTCAATCGTGGCAATGCCTATGTTTTGTTTAGGTTCTACCAGGTCGGTAAGTTCCTCCATCTGCTTACCTTCCTGCAGGACACCACTACCAAGTTTTAATTTTGTGATAGTAAGCTTTGTCCCAGCTTCCACCTTAGCCTGCAGCTGCCTGCCCTGTTTGGTTAGGATTAATCCGCTCCAATTTGGCATATTCTCACGCTCCTTTGTTGTCTCATTACATTACCAACATAAAATTTTGCATTTACGTCCGGTATTTTGAATTTTGATGGATAGATGCTTACGGTTTTATGTACCCATAGCACCTTTGCAAAGTAAATTATTGCCAACAGCTCGCGGTAAAAACTCAACCCATCTAACCAGCTACGAGTGTTTTTAGTAACCTGTATGGCGCGCTCCAGGTTATCAATAATCCTTTTATCAGGTATACCCTCTTCAATAAGGCGCACCTGGAAATGGTACGGCACACCGCCATACTCCCACCATTCAAACACTTTGGCCGATTGAAATACTGCTGAACAAACCTCTTCCACTGCTGCAGGCGTGCCCTTGTAGCGATGCCAGGCAATAGCATTACGCACCAGGGCACGCTTTTTTGCAATATCAGCCTGATAATCGTAGAAATCTACGTGATATTGCCACGCAAGTTCATCAATCAGCGCCTCTGTCAGTTCATCCAATCTAGGCAAAAGCAATATAAGCTCTGTCTGTCTATTGATAAGCTGCAGCTTTGCGCCTATGGCCTTAGCAATATCCTGTACCGTTTTGTCGCTGGCAATAGAGCCGGGCAAAATCTGCTGTAAGCAATTGTCTTTAAGCTCAAGCATCTTCAATCCCCCCCAGCTCTACTTTTGCGTCTGTACAGATTGCAACCTGTGTTTGTGTTAGCTTAGCATATGCCGGAGCCGTAACCGCAACACGTTTAGCGCCTGATGCCATAATCCTGGCAATAAGCTCTGACGGATTAACATCACGGCCTAGCTTAAATTTTTGCCATTGAACATAGTCTGTTACCGCCTTATTAACAGCACTCTGAATAGCACCCGCCTGTGTCTCATTATCTCGGTCAATGTAATAGCTTACATCAATCGCATAATTTACAACCTCGGGAGCCAGCACACTCACCTTGTCTGTCAGCGGACGTACGCGCTTGTCATCCAGTGTTGCTTTGACCTGGCTAAGCAGCTCCTCGCCCGGTATCTCGCCACCAGTCAGCAGAGGTCTGACCTCTACGGTGCCTGCTGATGGTGACCAGACGGTTACGTCAGCTATCTTAGCCGATGCACGCTTGGCGTGATAGATATACGCGCCATCAGGCCCAGCCGTACTAAAACGCTCAGGTGCGCCGTGGATATCCTCGCGATAACTGTCATCATCCTGCACATCAGCGCCACCTTCGGAGGTTGTAATGTTGGCCACACTTGCCACATAAGGCACCGGGTCAACTAATGTTTTAAGCTGGCCGGCAATATAACCATTTCCTTTAGGACCAGCCTCTAAACATGTAGCGCCGCCCAAGCCACTGGTCTGACCGGCCTTGATGATCATAGGAGAGTCAAGTGCAAAAAACACGTTGTCGCCAGCGGTAAACCTCGTGCCGGCAGGGATAATTGTGCTGTTTCCCAGTTCAACAGATAATATTACCTGCATCGTTGTTACTGCGGCCGTTGCTGCTATGCGCTCTACACCAACCAGCGCCCCGAGATGGTCCAGGTTATTGCCAGTAGCATAACGCAAAAGATTTTGCTTGCCTGTCTCATTGATTTTGTTTAGCAACAGGACAATTACGGCCGTAATTGTCAATAAAAATAACCGCACAGGATCGCCTTTAGCAAGGCTCCTGCCGGTTATGTTTTCATATTCACTCAATATGTAGCTTTCAACTTTTGACGCGTCTGCATCAACAAAGACTATCTCAGGTAAGCTTTTTAATTTACTCGTCATCGTTAATCATCACCTGCACTTTCGGAATTAACACGCCACTATAGGTACCAGTAATAGTGATACCGGTTACAGTTACGCGCGGTTCATAGGTTTTTATGGCCATGATTATTTCAGACTGCAGCTGTGCCTGAGCTACGTTCATCGGTTTATCCAGCATATCTGCGTCAAAGCCAAAATCACGATCCAACGGCACAGAGTATTTTGTGGTAGTAATTATTGTACGCAGATTTTGCAGGATTTCTGCAGTTTCTGACGCAGGTGCAAAATCAATACCTTGCACTGGCTGAGCTAAAACATCGTAAATCATAATAATTTTAACCCTCCTGCGTATTCTTTCAGCGTCACGCTTACTTTAGCACTCATAATATTGCCAAACTTGCCCCAGAAGGAAACGTTTTCATCCAGGCTTTCGATAACCCACATGTTATCTGTAATTAATTTACCACCGATAACCAAGGGAAAATATTTACCTGTGTCGCGTATCTTCCGCAGTTTCTCAAGCTCCTTAGCCGGGTTTATGCCCTGATCAGCACGCAGCTGCATGGAAAAGCTAATCTTCTCTATGTCCGGACCGATAAACTCCAGCACCGGCTTATCGCCTATAATATCATGCTTAGCCCAGCGCCCTGCGCTGCCACGACCATAATCATCGAATGTACGGATAAAGCGGCTGGATACAATAAATGGTATGTCAGCCATGAAACCTACAAGCATAATATCAACCTCCAATCATTACATCGCTGCTCCCCACCGCCACACTCCCACCACAGCTTACGCTGTCCCCTATTCTGCCAGCAGCCTTGCCGTTGATGAAAACGGTCGAACTCCCGCTGGCAATTACACCGCTATGCGTCGGATGAGCTATACACCCATGCGGTGCGTAGCTGTCACCAACGCGGCCAGCGCCTTTACCATTGATGATAACATCAGTACTTGCTGTAACCAGCGCTGTCGGTCCGCATGCATCGTGACCTGTATCGTTGTCACCTAACCTTGTTGCTTTTGGCATGGTAATCACCTCCTTCAGTTCAGCAAAATGTTAGCACCTTTAATTATTACGTTACCTTTAGCATTAATCTCGATATTCCCATTTTGATATCTAATAAAGCTGCCATCGGCAAACGTAATGCTGCGCACGTCCGCATTACTCTCCACCGGCGTATCCTGCGCACTGTAAAAAGCACCTATAACAAAGCCTTTGCTAATACCGCTGCCGCTCGCGTTCGGCTGGAAGATACACAATACCTGGGTGCCAACCTCAGGCAGCCAATACTCTTTTCTGGCGCTTAAAGGTGGTTATCTCGTAGAAGATGACAAACAGAAGTTTGCCGAGAATATCTACGATGCT
>ENA-USZK01000510-USZK01000510.1-human-gut-metagenome-genome-assembly--contig:-NODE-510-length-20548-cov-7.189292_pt1 | contig 20548 bp, 4 predicted proteins | sample MGYA00250043_ERZ773534 | MGnify/ENA primary metagenome ERZ773534 (study PRJEB29103, sample SAMN06112056) | human gut metagenome | biome: human gut; feature: ankylosing spondylitis patient; material... | reverse complement strand
GATGGGTCACCGAAGCCACCGCCATATACACGGTGCAGGAAGGTCTTGCCATCAATGGTTACCTTTGCAAAGGAATGCAGAGACGATGACTTTAAGCAAGGGTACTGACAGATCGGTATTTAGTAAAGGTCTACGAGAACGGACTTTATTAATTATTGGTAGTGGTTTGACTATAATAATAAATTAAGAGTCCTTTTTGCTTGATCTTGTGCTGAACAGAAACGGATATAGCACAGCTTAAGTAAAATTAAGCTGTGTTTTTTATTTTATAACTGTTAAGAATAAGCAAAAAGCTCTTCAGGCAGTGCTGCCGCAAAATCATTGCCGTGAGGGCAGTGACTGCATATTTTGTTATGAGGTCACAAACTGTATTGATGAGTAGCAGTTTGCGGAGTTTTCATATATATTTGTACGGAGCTTTTCTCTGTATAAAGGAGTCAGCAGAAACAGTGGTTGTTTCTGTTCGTTCCTTGCTTTTTGATAAGGGGGAATATATCATGAAGCTAAGTCAAAAAAAGTGGAAGTCACTTATTTCAGGTGTTCTTCTCGCAGCCAGTGCATCGAGTTTTCTCATAGCACCGGTATATGCCGCTGATTATAGCAAGCCTCTCATAGGCACGCTAAAAAAGGACAGCGAGATACTGAGTCCCGATGGTAATACCGTAACAGAAAATGACGGTAAACTTATCTATGATTTCCAAGGAAAGGACCATACCTTTACTATTACCAATAAGGATGGTATTACTGCCCGCAAAGACAGCGTTTATAATAACGTAGGCGCAGACGGCAGCTATGGCACCATTCACATTAATCAGACTAACACTAAGAGAAATGCTTATGTAGGTGTGAATGGCTTTATTGCTAATAAAGGCACTGTTATTGTCAACAGTAATCTGGATATCACTGCAGCCTCGGAATATTCTTCTGTTGGTATTGCGGCAGCCAATAAGGGCAACCTGATTATCAACGGCAACGTAAAGATGCGTAAGGATGATGCAGAAAATCCTTGGGGCATAATTACCAAGAATGTTCACGGTAACGTAGGCCCCGGCGGTGCAACCAGCATGGGTGGCGATGAAAACTATACGGGCGCCCGTTGGCAGCCTGCAGGTATTTCCGTTGACTATACCCGCGGTGATGTCACTGTCAACGGTAATGTGGATCTTGCTGTACGCGGTACAGCTGTAAGAACCGATGTTTATCAGGCTGACGGTGATGTACCGGCTTATGATTTGGGAACTATTTCTTTGCTGGGTAATTCTATCCGTATCGACACACCGTACAGAGAAGAAAACTTTGTTGAAGGCTTCGGCAAATTTATCGAACCGTATTATGCTCTGGCAAGCTACGGCGGCACGATTAACGTCAATGTAAAGAATCAGGAAGCACAAAACGGCAAGGTAGAAATGGTCGGCAACGTGCTGGCAATGAAGTCCTCTGATGAGGCTGGAAAGGCTATGGTTTATCAAAACGGTCGCCTTAACATCGGCCTGACCACGCAGGATTCCTCCTGGAAGGGTGTAATTGACAATGCTGGTACAGCAAAAGCCGGTGAAGTAAATCTGTGGCTGCAGAACGGCGCGCAATGGATTTACGAAAACGCATCCCGTAAGGACGGCCTTGATGCAAGTAATCTTGCTGATTACAGCAGACCGTACTATGAAAAATATGACGGCATTTCTCATCTGAGCAGTCTTGTCGGCGGTAAGGATAAAGCATCTGCCGGTATTATTAAGGTAAATGATAGCGATCCTATCCATATTGCTAATGCCGAAGGTGTTACCAAGGTATGGTATGAGCATGATGATGCTACACCGGGTAACATTATCGGCGGTGATGTTAAGGTTCTTAATGCCAAGACCGGCACAGAAATGATGCTTTACACCGGTAACAACGGCATCAGCAAGGGCTTTGCCGAAGGTGATACAGCTGCAGAGAAAAATAATGTCAGCGAAGTATTGAATTCTCTGGCACACAAGCTGTGGTATATGGCAGGCGACAGCAACCTTACAGGCAGCGTATCCATTGCTGAAGGCCTGACAGCTTCCTCTGTAACTATGAAGACCGGCAACATTACCTTTGCCGAGGGTGGGCAGGGCTTCTATGACTATACTCCTGAGAAAGACGATAAGACCTATGCAACCGGCCCGATTGTAAAATCCGAAAACATCGGTGAAACACGCGAAAGCGATATCAACGGAGTAGTTTTCGTTAATGTTACCGAAGCTCAGGATGGGGTGTCCGGTAATGCTCCCAGTGCTATGTATGCAGCAGGCGAGGCAGAAGGTCCGCTTGTTGTTGATTTACAGGGCCACACCTTGAAGCTCAATGCCAACAATCAAACTGCTAATTATGTGTCTACGGTTTATGTTGATGAAAACAAGAGCATGGAGATTAAGGATTCTAAAGGGAATGGCGTGCTGAAGGTTTCCGCCGGTCTTGGTGCTGATGGCAATGCTGATACTAAGGCTAAGTATGTCTATGGCATTCGCGTAGGCGAGGGCGGCTACCTTACTGCAAATACCGATGTTGAGATAGACGGAGTTAAATCTAGTGCTACTCAGCGTGCTTATGGTGTATATGTAAGTACCAAAGGCAATGTTGTATTCGAAAAAGACCTGAGCATCAAAAATGTTCAGACCGGCAACAAGGTTGGACCGAACACTGCCGGTATTTATGCAGACAGTTCTTCAAGTGCAGATGCGCCTATTAATATAACTGTTAAAGGCAATCTTAATATTGAAAACGTATTGGGCAGTGCAATCCGTGCATTGAATACTTCAACTATATCTACTGCCGGTGCAACTATTAAAGCTGCCGATATGTCTAACGGTACGGATTATAGCCAATATTATGCTTTGCAGGCCAACAAGGGTACCATTAACCTGAATACAGGAGAAGGCATTACTGCCGGAATTCTGGACGTTACCGGTGACATGAAGGTAACTGACAATAAAGCTTCTGTTATCAATGTCAACATGACCAAGGGTTCTCAATGGACAGGCGCAGTAAGCAATATTCCAGGCAGTACATATAATGCCCCGGCCGGTCAGTTTAATCTGACAATGGCCGAAGGTTCTGTATGGAATCATGAAACCGGTCGTTCGGTAGATACGCTGAAGACAACTTTTGCCGGCAGCAATGTTTCTAAGCTGGATGGTTCAGGTGTAATTTACCAAAATTCTGACAAGGGTATTACCGTATATGATTATAGCGGTGACACCACTGTTGTTTACGGCCATGATGCCGATAATCCGCAGAACATCACCGGGGGTGACTTCACTGTCAAGACAGCAGATGATGGCTCGAAGATTACTTTGGTAACCGATAGCCAAGGCATTAATGCCGGCTTTGAAGCTAGTGATACTGCAACAGAAAAGAATAATGTTAAGGAAGTGCTGAATAAGCTGGCTAATAAGCTGTTCTACACCGGTTATAAAGATGCAAATCTAGACGGCGTAGTGAAGATTGCCGATGGTCTGACAGCGTCTAGTGTAAGTGCTATTGTAAAAGCCTCTGGCGATATTACCTTCTCTGACGGCAGCAACGGAACGAAAAAAGCAGGACAGGGCTTCTATGACTATACTCCGGAAGAAGATAAGCCTGATTACAAGACTGGTGCTATTACTAAGTCGGAAAATATCAGTCTGAACCGCGAGGTAGACGATAAGGGTGTTGCACATATTAATGTAACTGAATCGAATGCCGGTAATAATAAATTTGCCAGCGCTCTTTACGCAGGTGAAGAAACCTATCCGTCTAAACCGATGACTGTAAATATGTCCGGTAAAGGTCTGGCTTTGAATGTTGCACAAACTGGCGGACAGGCAGCGGCTATTTACGCAGGCGCTAATACTTATATCAAGGTTATTAATCCGTCCGCAGAGCAAAAGCTTTCTATTACAGCTAATAATACGGATACCAGAGGCTCTCATGGCGTTTACGCTGACGGTAATGCACATCTGAATATTTCCGGTCCGGTAGAAATTACCGATATTGTTACGAAGGGTGATTCCGCAACCGGTATTAATATCCAGGGGCAGAAGAGCGAGATTAATATTGATGGCCCGCTGACAATCAGCAATGTCAAGGGCGTTAGAGAACGTGGCGCAGGTATGAATGCTTCCGGTATTCAGGTAACAGGTGACACTTCCACTGTAACTGTCAGCGGTCCGGTAGATATTTCCGGTGTACGCGGCAGCGGCATTAGGCTGACTGGTAAGGATACCAAGGTATCTGTCGGCGGCGGCACCATTACTGCAGCTGAAGACAGCGATAAGTCGCATAATTTCTATGCAGTCCGCGTAGATAAAGGCACGCTGGACATCAACATGAAGGACGGCGCTGCAGGCGATACGACCACCAAGATTACCGGTGATATGTACGCAACCGGCCAATATGGCAAGAAGGTTGTAGAATACACCGGTGGCGAGCTGATTAACTGGAATGATGCAGGCGTCCTCAACGTGGCTTTGACCGATAAGGATTCCTTCTGGAAGGGTGTTGCAGCCTATGATATGTATAATTCCGACTATGGCAGCGGCGGCAACACTATGCATGATATCGGCCAGTTCAACCTGTATCTGCAAAACGGTGCAACTTGGACCAACGAACAGCAATCGCATGTGACAACTACAACCATAGCGTCCAAAAATCCTGTATGGACAGGCAGCACGCTGGCAACACTGCATGGCGGCAAGGATGCAGATAACGCAGGCCTGATTTACCAAAAGGATAACAATCCTATTTCTGTTGTAAATTATAGCGGTCATACCACTGTATTCTATGATCATGATGCTGCTGATCCGAGCAAGATTATTGGCGGCAGCTTCAATATTACCAATGCAGCAGAAGGTTCTGCTATCACCTTTATCACAGATAATAAGGGCATTACCTCCGGCTTTGCAGATGGCGATTCCGGCGATGCTAAGGATAAAGTAGCCAACGTACTGAACAACCTGGCAGGCAAGCTGTTCTACAAGAATTATACTGATGGTCATCTGGCCGGCGTAGTGAAGATTGCCGATGGTCTGACAGCTTCTTCCGCAGCACTGAAGACCGGCGATATTTCCTTCTCTACCGAAGAAACAGGTACCTTTACACCTGGCCAGGGCTACTATGATTATAAGACTAGCAAGCCAGGCAGCCAGATAGCCAAAGAATTTACTACGGCAATTACCGGCGACGCAGCTGCTGATACGGTTTACATAGAAAAAGGCGTATTGAAGGACGATGGTACCTATGTATTTACTGCAGACAGCACGAACATCACACCTGAAAAGCATTTGATTGCCGGTGGTGCATGGCTTCCGCAGATTAGTGCAGCTATTTCTGGTTCTGACGAAAACCATAATGTTACCATTGATATGAATGGTAACAAGCTGACTGTAGATACAACAACCGATACCCATACAACCGGTATCGCAGCTGTTGGCAAGGGTGTAGTCAACATCAATAATGCCGGTGCAATGTCTATCAGTGCTACAAGCACTACGAACGGACAGACAGGTGCGCTGTTCGTTAATGCCGGAGGAACGATTAATATTCACAATGCCGGTGCTGATAATGTACTTACCTTGCGTGCTAACAGCGCTGCTCCGGCAAATGCTGCAGTTATCAAGAGCATGAACGGCGTAAGTGGCGTTATGTCTGCTATCACTGTTGATGGTCTTGTTGATATTTTGGCTGATAAGAGCAATGCTTCCGGTGCTAACGAAGCAATCAGTGCAGTTGCTTCCAAGGTTGAGATTGGCGGTGGCGTCATCAAGGCTATTAATGGGGCTGAATATGCTATCAGTGCCTATGGCGAATTCGCTTCCAAGAACCGTGGACAGGTTAATGTGAATGTTAAGAAGGATGCCGAAGGCGCTATCATTGGTGCAGGCAACAATAATGTACAGATGGAAGGCAATGTAAATCTCGGCGGCGGCATGGATAGTGCCGGTGCAAGTGCAGATGTAAGCATTGGCCTGAATACTAAGGAATCCTTCTGGAAGGGTGATGTAAGCAATACTAACGGCAGCAGTGCAGGTATCGTTAACCTTTATATGGGCAACGGTGCATCCTGGACCGGTAATAACCTTTCCGGCAACACAGTTAATGCTAATCTGGATAATGCAACCTGGACCGGCTACAGCAACGGCAATGCTATGCACCTGAAGCTGGATAACTCTATCTGGAATGTAAATGGTGCAAGCAAGATTGCTTCCTTCTCCGGTAATAATGGCAGCATTATTGTGGCAAACAATGCAGGCGATATCAGTGTAGCTGATTACAGCGGCAATACCAATGTTATTTATAACCATGATGCTGACAATCCGACGAATATTCTCGGCGGCAGCTTTACTATCGATCAGGCTGATGCCGGCTCCAGTATTACGCTCATTACTGATAATCAGGGCATCACTAAAGGCTTTAATGCATATGATAAGGCAGAAGACCAGAATACCGTTAATGAAGTTCTTAACAAGCTGGCACAGAAGCTCTTCTACACCGCCAATGATGGTAAGCTGGCAGGTACTGTCAAGATTGCTTCCGGCCTGACTGCTTCTTCCGCAGCCTTGAAGACCGGCGATATCAGCTTCTCTACTGATGCAACCGGCACGAAGACACCTGGTCAGGGCTTCTATGAATATACTGTAACAGACGATACTGTTATTACTGATCCGATTACCGGTAATCTTGATAAGAAGTATGTAAATATGGGCATCGAAACCGAAAAAGGCATTTACAACTTCACTAAGGATACAGTTATTAATGTAACCAAGGGTGATTACAGCTCCAACCTGAGTGCTATTGAATCCAGCGGCGGACCGATTACGATTAATGCCGACGGACAAAATCTGGACGTAGCCTATCATGTTCTTAAGGGTAGCAATGTTGCACGTGCGGTAGCTACCGGCCTCAGCTATGGAAAGTCCAAAGATATTACTATTAAAGCTAAGAGTCTGAAGCTCAGTACTGATACCACTGGCTTCAGGGCCCAGGGTGTTTATGCAACCGGCGGTAAGATTACCATTGACGCAGACACCACCATTACTACCTCTGCGCAAACAGAAAGCAATGGTATTTACAGTGGCAGCGGCGGTACTGTTACCATGAACGGCAATCTGGATATTCAAAAGGATAGCAAGGCAGCTAATTACATTGCGCTGAATTCTGACGATAATGGCATTATCAACGTCAATGTTAAGGATGGCAAGGCAGGTGCAGGCATTGTCAAGATTGATGGCGATGTCTACACCAAGTCTGCAGAAACCTATGATTATTGGGAGGATGAAACAACTTCTACATCTTCTACCGTTAATCTGGCATTGCAGGGCAAAGACAGCAGTTGGAACGGCCGCAGCCTCTACGAAGTTACTTCCGGTGATGACTCCACCAGCTATGGTACCTTTAATCTGTGGCTGACAGATGGTGCAACCTGGACAAACGAGAAGAACGGCAAAGAGGTTCCGAGCGGCTTTACCGGCAGCCATGTAACCAACTTTACCGGCGGTGCTGATGCAGCACATGCAGGCAACATCTTCCAAAAAGACGGCAAGAATCTGACTATTGATAAATACAGCGGCAATACCAATATCTTCTACGCACACAGCGGCAACGGCGAAGCAGCTGATAACTACGCAGCAGGCGACACCATTATCAAGCATGCGGCAGAAGGCTCTGTAGTATCCATGATTACCGATAACAGCGGTATTGCAATGGATAACGAATACAGTGTAGCTAACGTACTGAACGCATTGGCAGGCAAGCTGACCTACAGCAACTATGTAAATGGCGAAAATAACTTGACCGGTTATGTAAAGATTGCCGACGGCCTGACTGCAAGCAGCAAGGCTATGCAGACCGGCGATATCTCCTTCAGCAGCAAGAACGGCAAGGGCAGCTTAAAGGATGGCTCCATTACTCCGGGTTTTACCTATCCGGAAAACCAGACTCCTGAAAGCAGCAAGCTCAACAACGCTATTACCGGGGATGCCAAGGCTGATTACAACTATAAGAAGAATGGCATTCTGAAGGAAGACGGCTCCTATGTATTCACTCAAGATCCGACTAAGATTGAGACTAAAGAAGGCGCAGCAGTAAATGCAACTGCTAAAGACATCGTAATCGACACCACCAAGGCTAAGCTGGAGCTGAAGGGTGAAACCGGGATCAACGCTGACGGTGCAAACGTTACTGTTAACGGTAATACCGATATCAGCGGCAATGTTGGTATCAACGCTGAAAGCGGCAATGTAACCCTGAACGGCAGCACCAACATTACCGGCGGCAATAATGGCAAGGGTATTGCTATCATCGCAGGCAAAGATGGTAAAGTAGATGTTAACAGCAACAACGGCGCTTTGACTATTAATGGCGATATTAATGCCAACGGCGGCAGCATTACTGTAGACAGCGGCAATGCAAGCAGCACCATCAAAGGTGATGTTAATGCAGCGAACGGCGGCAGCGTAATAATCAACTTGACTGAGAAGAATTCCGAACTGACTGGCGGCTACAATGTTGACAGTGACAGCAGCATTGCTATGAATATTGCTAACGGTGCAACCTGGCATCTGACCGATGGTGAGGAAGCTGCAGGCATGTCCCTGCTGAGAATGTCTAAGGGCGCAGCTGCTGCAGGTCTGACCATTAACGGCGGCAAGACCGAGGCTGAAAAAGGTGTTCTTGATATGAGCAAGAGAACCAAGACTCTGGACATCGCTCATTACAGCGGTTGGGAAACCATTATCTATAATCACGATAATAAAGGCAGCGAAGCACAAGACTTCAAATCCGGCAATACTGTTATCAAGAATGCTGCAGAAGGCTCCGGCGTGATCCTGTTCACTGACAATGCTAATATTGATATCAACAATCAGGCTGAGGTTGAAGCAGTATTGAAAGTATTGGCAGAAAAGGTTCAGTATACCGACCATGCAGCAAATGGCGCTAAACTGAAGGGTAAGGTAAGAATTGCCGAAGGTTTGACTTCTACCGGCAAGACAGGTGCTATGAAGTGGGATGAAACAACCGGTGTAGGCAAATTTGATCCCAGCAGCATAAAATGGGGCGAAATTTACAACGGCGATTACGAAACCCTGGTAATGAAGGGTGTAAGAAGCGCTGCAACCACCTCCATGCACAGCTGGCGCGATAACATGCAGGACACCTACACCGGTGCGGACATGGCGGACGCAGACGGCATCTTTGTTAAGGCTTTGGGCGGCAAAACGAGTTCCGAAGTTAAGGGCGTTAAGGATGACAATACCTACCGTGGCGTACAGGTTGGCTATGACAAGGCTCTGGCAAACGGCTGGCATGCAGGCGTAGCCTTTGACTATCGCGACGGCGATTCCAACTACCTGCTGGGCGGCAAGGGCGATAACCAGCTCTACAGCTTGGGCGTATACGGCGTGAAGAGCTTTGCTGACCAGTCCTATCTGCGTGTAGCAGCTAAAGCAGGCCGTGTTGAAAACGAATACGACGTTTACAACGAAATCCGCACTCTGAAGCTGCATGGTGATTACAAAGCCAACGCATATGGCCTGACCATGGAATATGGCAAGACCTTCGGAACCGAAGAATCCTACTTCACTCCGAAGGCACAGCTGACCTGGTCTCAGGTAGGCAGCAAGGATTATACTGCCCATACTCCTAATGACAGCATGAGAATCGGCCAGGACGCTTACAGCAGCCTGGTAGCACGCTTCGGCGTTGAAGCAGGCGCTAAGAGCGAAAAAGGCCGCGTATACGTTGGCCTGTACGGTGCACATGAATTCAACGGCGACATCAGCGCAAGCTACTTCGCTAAGGACGGCGGCACCAAGCACACCAGATTCGACGGCAAGGATACCTGGATGGAAATGAGCATTGGCGGCAGCTATGATCTGAACGACAACTGCCATATCTATGCAGACTTTGCCAAGGACTTTGGCGGCGACTTTGAGCGTAAGTGGAAGGCAAGTGCCGGCCTGCGCTTTGAATTCTAAAAGCTTAAACAGATTATTTCCCCTTCTTTTATAAACGGGCTGCGGCGCTATCAAGGCAGCGCCGTAGTCATATTAAAAACTCATAAATCAAAAAAACAAAGCAAAACAGCTATCTGTCGGCAAGCAGATAGCTGTTTTGCATTTATGGTACAGAGAAAGCATAGTTAACCGGTGCTATGTGTTTATGTTTATACTTTTTTATATTGAGTAAATACGCAATAAATTCAGTTTTATACTTGACGTAGCACGTTATATATGGTAGACTCTATATGATAAAAAATACCAATAACGGAAAAATGTAAGTAATACACCCTTGAGAAAAAACGTTCTTTACAAAAGGAAAAAAATTACTACTGTTTTGTTATTATATTATAGAATTATAGGCGATCAGGTGAGGATATTTTGCCGGATATCTTCTCAACAGGGAAGTCTGATGTGATTTCGACGCTGTTCCGCAACTGTGAAAGAGAGCTGCTTTGTCATTAAGCTATTGCTTAAACCTCTTACCAAGGGATAAAGCGGCAATGATCTTAAGCCAGGGTACTGACTGATTGTACATATTAAGGGTCTACGAGATTAGACGCGCTTAATGAGAGGGATTTTTGGGCATTTGGATTGTAAAATTTTCCTTTCGTTATTAGTGTGTGCTAATCTTTTTTTATTTTCTATAGATGAAAAATTTTATATTTTAAGCAATTATGTTGCAAGGAGTGAGTGAGAGTATGAGGAGTTATCAACAAAAAAGATGGCAGCTGCTTGCTGCCGGCGTTTTGATGTCAGTATGCACATCATGCTTTACCGTATCACCTGTCTGGGCTGCGGAATACACCAAAGGTCTTACCGGTAATGTTGAAAGTGATATGGCAATTATCGGCGGTGACGGTAATACAGTTGTACAAAACGGCAACACCGTTACTTATGATTTTCAGGGTAAGGACCACACCTTTACCGTAAAAAATAAGGATGCCATTATGACCGATAAGGATAATGATGGCTATGATTATGTTTTGAATAACGTTGACAGTGATGGCAATAAGGGTACGCTGCACTTATACCAGACAAACACCAGAAAAAATGATTTTGCAGGTGTAACCGGCCTGGCAGCAGGCGGCGGTAAGGTTGTAGTAAACAGTAATCTGGATATTACTGCTTATTCTGCCTATGCTTCTGTCGGTGTCGGCGCAGCAGGCGGCACTGAGCTGACTATCAACGGCAACGTGAAGATGCGCAAGGATGACCCCAACAGTCCTTGGGGTATTATTACTAAAAATGTTCACGGCAACATCGGACCCGGCGGTGTAACCTCTATGGACCCGACTGACGTTAACTATACCGGCGCACGCTGGCAGCCTAGCGCCTTCAGCGTAGGCGGATATGATGCCAGCATTACCGTAAACGGTAATGTGGATGTGGCTGTGCGCGGTACTGCGGTACAGACGAATACCTATTCAAAAACTAATGACAAAATGCTTGGCTGCAAGCTGTCAACCATCAGTCTGGTGGGCGATTCTATCAAAATCGAAACTCCGTCTGACGAAAGAAACGAAGACGGCAGCTTTAAGGAAGCATATTATGCTATGGCCAGCTACGGCGGTACCATTAACATCAACGTTGTTGATACCAATAACAGCAAGGATAAATATTCCCTCGAAAACGAAAATCTCGTAGCTGCCGAAGGCAAAACAACCAATATTATCGGCAACGTTATCGCTATGAAGCGTTCTGAGCGTACAGATAAGCCTGACGTATATCAGGATGGCCGTGTTAATATCGGTTTGACCACTAAGGAGTCTACCTGGAAGGGTGTTATTGATAACGCAGGCACCGACCATGCCGGTGAGGTTAATGTATGGCTGAGCAACGGCGCACAGTGGACCCATGAAGCAACCTCCCGTGTAGACGGCCTGGATTACAGCAACATGCCGGCATACAGCAAGCCGAGCTATGATAATTTTGACGGCGTATCTTATGTTAATAAGCTTGTCGGCGGCCAAAAGTCTGCCAACAGCGGCTTTATTTATCAGAACAGTGATGTAAAGCTGAATATTGCAAATTACAGCGGCTACAATACTATTGTTTATAAGCACAATAATAAAGGCATGGAAAAGGCTGACTTCATCGGCGGTGATGTGACTATTCAGCATGCGAATGCAGGTGCTAATGTTACCCTGGCAACCGGTAATAATAATATCGACCTTAAAAACGGTGATGAGGTTGAAGCAGTACTCAATGCTTTGGCAAGCAAGCTGACCTATAGCGGTTATGTGAATAACGAAAGAGATCTTTCCGGTACTGTTATGATTGCTTCCGGACTGACTGCCTCCGGTATTACTGCTGATGCTAAGGGTATGATTAAATTTAACGAAGCAACCGGTGAAGGCAGTTACACCAAGCCGCAGGAGGGCGAGCAGAATACTGCGGAAATCACTAGCAGCATGACCGGTACTTCTGCAGACAGCGATTATACCTCTGCCAATATCCGTCAGGAGGACGGCTCCTATAAATTTACCCAATCTACCAAAATTGACGTAGAGAACGGTACTGCTATCGATGCAGCTGCCGACATTACTGTTAAGGCAGCAGATACTGCTTTGACTCTGGATGCTAAACAGGGCATTGTTACCAACGGCAATACTGTAGATATTACTTCCCGTACTTTGCATCTGACTACAAAAGAGGATGCTATCGTTGCTGACGGCGGTAAGGTTATCAGCATGGGTATTACCAATATCAACAAGAATGCTGCCGGCGATAAGCCTGCGGCAGAGAATGCTGTTAAGGCAGCAAACGGCGCTGAGGTTACCTTGGGCAATGGTGTTATCAAAGGCAATATTATCAGTGACGCTTCCGTAGTTAACATCAATAAGGATAATATGGATGCCGACGGCAAATATAAAGAGAGCTCTTTAGAGGGCAATCTTACTGTTGCTAACGGCGGCAAAATAGACCTGACTGTTGCCGATGGCAAATTCCTTGGCAGCATTGTGAAGACGGGGGCGGCAGCAGCGGCTGTAGGTGACGACGGCACTGTTAACCTGACTGTTGCTGATGGTGCGGTATGGACTGGCGCGCATAAAAATGCCGATGCCGAGCTGAACCTGACTCTTTCCGGCGGTGTATGGAATAATAACGGCACCGACGCAACTTATGTAAGCAGCCTGAAGGGCGGTAAGGGTGTTGTTAAGACTATTAAATATATCAATCCGAACGGCGGCAATAACGAGGAAGTAGAAATTCCCGTTAACGGCTTTATCAGCATGGCTCCCGAGGCCGGTGCGGTTACCGTAGGCAACTTCGGCGGTACTCATATCGTAAGCTACGACCATGATAATGCAGGCAGCGACGTAAGCGATTACAAGGGCGGCAACTTCACTGTTGAAAAAGCAGATAAAGGTTCTATGCTGATTGCGGCAACAAGCAGCAAGAACATTAAAACCAACGACCAGGACGCTGTAGAAGCAGCCTTCAAGGCATTGAGCCAGAAGATTTACTACGGTAATGTCGGCGTTGACGAAAACCTGACTGGTAAGACCATGATTACCTCCGGGTTAACTGCTTCCAGTATTTCCCGTTGGCTCGGCGACATGAAATTTGACAGTGCTAACGGTGGCGTAGGCAGCTTTGTCGGCGGCAGCGGTATCAATATTACCGGCGATTACGAAACCGCACTGATGAAGGGCGCAAGAGCGGCAACCACCAGCGCTATGCTTTCCTGGCGCGATAATGCTGCTAACGTAATTTATCGCGGCGATTTGCTGCGTGCGCATATGGAAAGTGACGGCATCTGGGCTAAGACCTACGGCGGCAAGGATACCTACAATGCGAATGCGGTTGATCTGAGCAACAGCTACTGGGGTGCACAGGTAGGCTTTGACCGTATGTATGACCATGGCTGGATTGCCGGCGCTGCTATTGATTATCAGAAGGGCAGCTCCAGCTACAACTATACCGATGATGATTTCGGCAATATCGGCGGCAATACCGGTGACAACAAGCTGTACAGCTTCGGCCTGTATGCTTCCAAGGACCTGGGCGATGGCGCACATCTGGACTTTGCAGCTAAGACCGGCAGCGTACGCAATGAATTCAGCGTACACAACGGCATAGGCACCGAGCTGAACGGCACTTACAGAAACCGTGGCTACAGTGCTACCGCAAGTCTGGCAAAACGTATCGGTACGGATAAGAGCTATCTGGAGCCTCAGGTACAGCTGACTTGGGCACATCTGGGCGGCAGAAACTTTGCTGCAGTAACTGACGGCGGCGAGGTTCTGGACGTTAACCAGGGCAATTACAACAGCTTGGTTGGCCGTCTGGGATTAGAGCTCGGCAAAACCGGTCGTCTGGGCTCTGTTTATGCACGCTTCGGCCTGGCGCATGAGTTCTCCGGCGATATTACCGGCAGCTACAGCGCAGAGGACGGCGGAAGCAAAACTACCTCTGTAGAAACTAAGGGTACCTGGGCTGAAATGGGCCTTGGCACTACCTTGAATATTAAACCCAACGCAAGCGCATACTTTGATGTTTCCCGCAGCTACGGTGCAGATTACGAGCACGACTGGAAGTTCAGCGGCGGCCTGCGCTTTGCACTTGACCGTCTGCCGAAGCATGAGCAGAAAATTGCCGGTCAGGCTGAGGCTGAACAGTTCATCGCAGGTGAAACCGCAGCAGTACAGGAAAATGCGGCTGCTAACGTAAAAACCGACGCTATGCCGGGCTTTGCCGCAGAAGAGCAGACTCTCAATGTTCAGCCTGCAGTACAGGAGGCTGAAGAAACTACTGCTGTTGCAGAGCATTCCGAGCCGAAATATGTTGAAACAGTAACTACCTATGATGCACCGGAGCCGACCGCAGCAGACTTTGACGAAATGAGCTTTGAGCTGGCACCTATCGTTATTACAGCTTCCCGTATGGAGGAATCCATCCTGAAGGCGAAGGCAGATATGAGCGTTGTCGGCCGTGAAGAAATCGAACAGATGCATATGGAGAACGTGGAAGAGGTTCTGCGTACCGTTCCGGGCGTACAGTTCCTGGATTACGGCTCCAACGGCCTGAATGCTAACGTAAGCGGTATCCGCATCAACGGCAGCAAGGATGTTGTTATCCTTGTTGACGGCGTACGCATTAATGACTTCAAGGGTGCCGGCAGCAGCGGTTATATGTTTGCTGCACTCATGAACAATATGGATAACATCGAGCGTGTCGAAGTATTGCGCGGCAGTGCTGCTACCATGTACGGCAGTGGTGCTAAGGGTGGTGTTATCAACATCATCACCAGAAGACCTGTAGGGGCAAAAACAGTTATTGATATTTCTAAGGGCAACTTTGGTAAGGAAGCCTATAAATTCAATACTCAGGCTGCTAAAGATAAGGTAAGCTATAATATTTACCATGACAGAACCATTTCTGGCACCAGCAAGGACGGCAGCGGCAAGGAATGGCCGGGCCAAAGCAACACTAAGAGCAGCGGTGCTAAGTTTGAATACAGATTTAACGATGCTAATAAGCTGACCTTAAACTATGAAACCATCGGTTCTAACTTTAGCGGTACCGATATGGTATACGGCGGCAATTATGTTGGCATGTACGACAGTAACAGCGTAACCTTGAAGCATGATTGGCAGATTAACAATCAGTGGAGTAATTCTTTGATGTATCGTGCAACCAAAGAAAAATCCTCTTGGGATAAGCCGGGTGGAGAGGATACGGATATTTCCGAGCCGATTACAAGCAATTTGGAATACAAGCTTTACAGTGACAACTTTAAATACCAGAGCGACAGATATACCATGGTCGGCGGTATTGAATACAGCAAGGGCAAAGACAATACTAACCACAAGGAAACCAGCAATACATCTCTGTTCTTGCAGGGTGATTGGGAAATTGTGCCGCATGTAACCTTGTCCGGCGGTGTGCGTCACGACAGACCTGACGGCTATGAGTGCCATAATTCCTTCAGCTATAAGCTGGGCTGGGAGATTACAGAAAAAGATACTCTGTATGCAGGCCGCAGCGATTACTACATTCTGCCGAGCCTGACACAGCTGTATGATCATAAATACGGTAATGCTAATCTGCTTGCTTCCGAAGGCCGTACAACCTCTATCGGCTACAACCATGAATTTACACCTGATAATTACATGATGCTGAGCTGGTTTGAAACCAAGTCTGCTGTAGGCATGACTATGAACAGCACCACCGATAAGGACGATCCGGAGTATGGTCAGTATCAGAACAGCATTGGCGGTCTTTCCCGTGGCTGGAACGCGCAATATAATGCTCGTCTGAGTGATACTGTAACCTTCAAACTGGGTTGGGCACATCTGTTCTATGATGAAAAGGACAGCTTTACTCAAGGATATGCACCGAAAGATAAAGCAACCTTCGGCGTATATTATGACAAGGATAAATTCAGTGCTGCCTTCGACGGCTTCTACTTCATCCGTGATAAACGCGGCGTGAAGGAAGGCGTTAAGGGCTGGCCTTCCGATAAGTACGGTGTTTACAACCTTGCTCTCAATTACACAGCTGATAAGCAGACTAAGTTCTATCTCAAGGTAGACAATATCTTCAACAAGCTGTGGGCTGAACACACCGACGTTATCTGGAGCGGTGGTGCCGACAGCTGGTATGCAATGCCGGGCAGAAGCTTCGTAGTAGGCATGCAGTACACCTTCTAAGCTGAGTATTAATCATGTTATATACGGAGCAGTAAGCTCTGCTCCGTATCATATAAAAACTTTTTTGATGACGTAAAGGAGATTTTTATCATGGCAAAAGCTACTAAAGAAGAAACTAAAGTAACCGAAATGGAAAACAAAATCGAGAAGATGACACAGTTCCTGGCTGACAATAAAATTGAATGCTTCGATATCCAAAAAATGGAAGACGAGCATCACACCACTATCTTCCGCAGCCGTATGGAAGTTAAGGGTCAGCTGCTGCCGATGGCACTGCTGATGGATGACAGCGTTTATATGCTGCTGCAGGTGCAAATCGCTCCGCAGGTAATCGATGAAGAAAAGCTGAAAGCACTTGCCGGTGCTATCAACAACATGAACAACAACGTTCGTCCTTTCAAATTCACCGTTTCCGAGAGAGGCGACTTCATGCTGAATGCTTGCATTACCGCAGAAAACACCACCTTCAACCCGGCTCTGGTAAATGCTATCATGGGCGAAGCAGTTAAATTCATGGAAGCACAATACAGCAACATTATGGAAGCTGTTTGGGCTAAATAAGGAGAGTGGCAGATATGAAAAAGAAACTTATGACCTTACTGATGAGCGCTATTATGGCTTTAGGCATCAGCGCAAGTGCTTTTGCTGCTCCTGTGGGCGTTGTTAACGTTAACGCAATTTTGAACAGATATCCGGGAATCACCGATATTGCCAAATCTGTAGCGCAGGAAAAAAATCGCCTGCAGGAAGAGTTCAACAAGCAATCTGTTAACATGAGCGATGCGGATAAACAGGCGCTGGCTGAAAAGCTCAGCAAGCAGCTGGCAGACTTTGAACAGAAGAAGATGGCTCCCGTACAAAGAAAAATCAACAAAACTATTCTTGATGTAGCCAAAGCAAACAATATTGACAGTGTTGTAAATATGAATGCTATGGTAGCAGGCGGCAAGGATCTTACCGACGAGGTTATCAAAGCGCTGAAATGAACGCAGCATGTTTATGATAAACTGAATAATTTTGTTACGAAATCGCAGGCTGCCCTGATGAGTAGCAGCCTGGCCGGTTTCTATATAAACTGTGCGGAGAATGACTTTGCGCAGAGGGGGTAGCAGAAGCAGTGGTTGTTTCTGCTTTTTCCTGATTTTTTGATAAGGAGGACTATATGCTGAAGCTTAGTCAAAAGAAAAGAAAAGCTCTTTTAGCACTGGCCGTTGCCGCAGCTGTTTTAGGTGCTAATAATGCATTTGCAGCAAGCGTGCATGACAAGGCTATTACTGAGAGTAACCAATATGGCAGCGCTGCGCGTACATATTGGAAAAATGCAGGTGTTTATAATGCCAAAACACGCACCTACACCTTTGATGAGGATGTAACCTTAAAGCCTAAGGCATCTGAGCAGGAGTTCAATAACTGGACTCCTATGTTCGGCGGTATCTATATTGCCGGAAATAAACCTATTACCATTGATATGCAAGGCCATCGTCTTGATATTGCGATGAACGTTGACCAGCCGAATGGTATCACTAATGTTTATAATGTAAATCCCAACGTTATCCATGTTACCTCTGCCGATCTGGTGATCAACAATGTCAAGGGCATGGAGCTTTCTGCTGCCGGCAGCTTTTTGTCCAGAGGCAAGCTGCGCGGTATTTACGTTGCAGGTACTAACCAGGAGGGTTCCTACGGCGACGGCAAGGGACTTGCCAGCCTGACCATCAATAATGCCGATGGTTGGGAAAACGCCGTAAAATTCCACTCCAGCCAGCATCAGGTTGAAAACGCTATCGAAGTATGGAAAAACACAGGCAGTGCCGACCTGAAGATTTCCGGTATGGTTGACCTGTATGTAGGCAATGACAGCGATGTAATTACCATAAGAGGCGGTAACTCTTCTTACGATATCGAAAAGACACCTACCGCTTATATCGGCGGCGGCGCAATTAAGGCTGCTATGGGACGTGCTGCTGTTGTCAGCGGCGGCGAGCTGTCCATCAATTCCAAGCTGCAGAACGGCGCAATTGTTGCGGCAGAAGGCAGCCGTGATGTACAGGTTGAAGGCAACATCCTGGTTAAGGATCAGCAAAAGGATCAGGGTATTCTGACCTTGGGCATGAATACCGACAAATCCTATTTCAAAGGTACCATTTTCAATGATAACGGTGCCGGTGAAGCATATATGCTGCTTGCCAACGGTGCGCAATGGACCAATGAAAGCAAGGGCGATTATGGTTATCATGGCAGCAGCCTGAACCAGCTTGTCGGCGGTGAAGCTGATGCCAAAGCAGGCAATATCTTCCAAAAGGACAGCGGCAGCCTGACTATTGATAAATACAGCGGCAACACCAACATTTTCTACGCTCATACCGGCAACGGTGAAGCAGCAGAAAACTACGCAGCAGGCGATACCGTTATCAAGGGTGCTGCTGCAGGCTCCGTTGTAAGCATGATTACCGATAACACCGGTGTTGCAATGGATAACAAGGACAGCGTTGCCAACGTGCTGAACGCACTGGCAGGCAAGCTGACCTACAGCAACTATGTAAACGGCGAAAGCAACCTGACCGGTTATGTGAAGATTGCCGACGGCCTGACTGCTTCCTCCGCAGCACTGAAAACCGGTGATATCAGCTTCAATAAAGAGGACGGCAAAGGCTCTTATAATGCCGGTGCTGTTAATCCCGAAGTACCGACTGTAAAAGAATACACCAAAACTCTTACCGGTTTTGATCTTATTGATGAAGCGTATGCGGATGTATTCAAGGACGGAGTATATAAATTTACCGAGGACAGCAAAATTACCAACCAATATGGTATGGATATTATTGAGAATGCCCAAATTGATGCAACAGGCAAAACTCTGACCTTGGTTGTCAATAATCCGGCAGATCAGGGCGCAGGCATCAAGGTTAACCCCAACTACTCTTTGAATATTAAGGCTGATACCGTAAAAATGGAGCTTACCGGTGAAGATATTTCTTCTGATGGCCTGAAGGGTGTTAATATTGCTAAGGCAGGCGCCAAGCTGACTATTGACGGCAAGCTGGATATTACTGCTAACGGCGATAACAATACTATTGGTGTTTATAACCAAGGCGACGTTGTTGTTAATGGCGATGTAAAGCTGAATATTGAAGGCAATAACGGCGGTTACCAATATTACGGTGCAACCGGTCTGTATGCAACCAGCGCTATGGGCAGCAGCAAGGGCGGTACTATTACAGTTAACGGTGATGTGGACTTCCAAGGCAATGCTAACGGTATTTGGGCAAATGCCGGCGGTGCCGTTGTAAACGTTAATGGCGGCGGCAGCATTGTTGTAAAAGAAGGCCAAGACATGGGCTATGCTGCTATTAAAGCAGAAAACGGCACTGTCAACATGAACGTTCTTAAAGATGAGGCTGGCAATGTTACCGGTGCAGCTGACAATGCTGTAACCATTAAAGGTAACTTGAGCCTGGATACCGGTGCGGTAAATTCTGTTGATGTTCACGGTACCAAGAGCGAAATCAATCTGGGCCTGTCAACTGCTGAATCCAGCCTGACCGGCGTCGTACAAAACAGCTTTGCCGAAGGAGGCAAGAAAGCCGGTGACAAGACCTTTACCGGTGATGCAAACCTGTGGCTGCAGAACGGCGCAACCTGGAACAACGAAGTAGTTGATACGATTATCAAGAATCCTTGGGGTGGCGAAAAATGGGCAGGCAGCCGTGTAACCAACTTTACCGGCGGCGAGAGCGAAGCAAAAGCAGGCAACATTTTCCAAAAGGATAATAACAGCCTGACTATCAGCAACTACAGCGGCAACACCAACATCTTCTACGCTCATACCGGCAACGGTGAAGCAGCAGAAAACTACGCAGCAGGCGATACCGTTATCAAGGGTGCTGCTGC
>ENA-USZK01000509-USZK01000509.1-human-gut-metagenome-genome-assembly--contig:-NODE-509-length-20617-cov-4.479211_pt1 | contig 20617 bp, 14 predicted proteins | sample MGYA00250043_ERZ773534 | MGnify/ENA primary metagenome ERZ773534 (study PRJEB29103, sample SAMN06112056) | human gut metagenome | biome: human gut; feature: ankylosing spondylitis patient; material... | reverse complement strand
GTTTGGTAGGCCTTGATGTAGGTATAGCCCTTGGCGTTGGTTTCGGCAGTGAAGTACCAATTTTGACTATCGGACATGAAGCCCCCTAATGCTCTATATTTATATGGTATGGATCATTTTATCATGAATTTAAAAGCCTGGCTTCCAAAGATATTGAAAACCAGGCTTTAAGAACCGAAGAATAGCCAAAATTGATGCTGATCAATATAAATATGGATCAGCTATCCGGGAGTTCAGGAGGCTCTATTCGTTAGTTTGGCGAATAGAGCCGCTGCTATTTTGAGCCTGAAGACCATTTCCCGCCGCACGCTGAATCCATTGTGCCGCCGGAGAGTCACCGGCATGGTCACCAAGTCCAGCGAAGCTCAGCCGAGGCCGCACCGGCCGAATGCGCGCTCCCCATCGTTTCGCCGTCGAGCCGCAGCGCGGCAGAAAAACCGCTCTTTCGGAGGAGCTCGAGCGAAACACTGCCGGCCAGACGATTGCGTTCCGGCCAATCAATGGAACGAGCGGTTTCACCCGCTGCCCCGGCTAAGCCAAAGGAAACATTGCCGACGCGCTCAGTAAGCTCCCGCGTCCATTCGATGCTGACGCTCCAATTCCAGGCATAGTCCGAAAACTGCGAGGGAGCCGGCACATTCACGGTCAGCCCCGCGCCGGCAGCTGCCGAATGCAGGAAGGAGCGGCGAATAGAGAGTGCTCCCGTTCCGGATTCCGTCAGTGTCGGCGTGCGAAGCACCGTACCGGTCATAAGAACGTGCGGGAAAAACTCGACGTCCGATTCGCCAAGAGTGCCCATCCACCCCGTGCGCAGGGCCCCGGAGAGCAGATATACCGTTTCATCGGATTTAATCCTGCTGATGCTTTGCGCTAATTCGACCGTGCGGCTGCGCTCGGCCGAATAGACGCCGCCGCGAAGCTGACCTTCAAACCGAAGACTCGAAGCAAAAGTACGTCCGAACTTTCCGCCCAGCCAAATGCCTTCCCCGCGGCTCGTACTGTGCTCGGGGCCGACAGACGTCTCCAGGTGTCCCATTGCAGCATAGACCGCAGACTGCGTCTCACCCCATAGAAAATCGACGCCTAAGACCGCTCCGGTCACATTCGTTCCCGCTCCACCGTCCGAAAAATGCGCTGCGAGCGGCACCGCCCACACCTGACACTCTCCTTCCTGCGTGGTTTCGTGATGAGCAAAGAGCTGACGATTTAATAGGCGCTCCCAGGAAAAAAGCGCCCGCAGCGAATCATCGCGGGAAAAATTGCCGAGATTGCCCAGGGCCCGCACGATGTCAGAGCCGTCCGACGCCGAAAAATCGAGGTCGCCATAGAGTGCATGAAGCACTTCCGGGGCCTGCAAAGCCGCCTGATCGAGCTGTTTGGCTAAACCCCATTGCCAGGAAGGCGCCGATGAAGTCAAAAATTTTGAATATGCGTTCTTTTGATGCGCAGCTTTAAGCACCCCCTCCGAACAGGTGAAATCAACTGCAGGCGAAAAGTCCTTTGCTGTCATGAGATCCAGATCCCACGCAGCCTTTTCAAGGAGCGATGCCGATGCATCAGTATTTGCTCCGGAGGTGCTCACTGCGCCGTAAGGATGGGGATCTTTTGCGAGTTCGCCCTCAAACCAGCCGCCGCCCGGAACCACTGCCAGGGACGCACCGTCTTTCACCTCTGTCGCACCCGAGACTGAGAGCGGCATCAGTTCGCCCGACGGCCGCATCCCCAATACGAGCTTTCCGGACTGAACGTAATCCCCCAAAATCACGATAGAACCGGAGGAAGGCGTTGAGACCAAGGTTCCGGCATTCACGAGGGCCCCGGCCTGGAAGTTTGGGATTTCTTCACTGCCCGTGATGAGTGTTCCGCCCACTTCGGCCATTCGAGCGTTCAGGCCGGTGAAATCAAAAACGGCTGAGCCGGAAAGCCTGGCCCCTCTGTTCACCGTCATGCCAACCACTTGATTAATGGTGTTTTCTAGACGAAGATCCGTTCCATCGGCAGCCTGCATGCGGATCGACCAGGGGCCAATGACATTGCCGGCATAAACAAAAGGCTTCAAGTCAGATGCCTGTGCCGCAGCGCCGTCTTCGGTCCCGCCGAAGATGAGATTGGTCGTGACATCCGTTCCCAATGGGACGAAAGCTGCGGCACGGTTAACCAAGTCAGCAAGAATAACGCTGCAGTAGCCATCAAAAAAATCTTCAGCCGTTCCCACTGCGGACCACGAAGAGACAATATCGCCTTCAATATGGGCTCCGTCGGCAAGGCGAATCTGCGCCACATGAGCCGTCGGTCCAATACGAATAGCGGCATCAGAACCCTGCAGCGTTCCGGCAATAACGGCAGACTTAATCAAAGAGCCTTGCAGGACCTGCGGGAAATTCAATTCCTCCGGATGGAAGGTCAACCACCCGTACTCCGTCGCCGCACCGGCTGTCCAGGACCCTCGAACCTGATTCTCATCACCGAGAATGCTGCCGCCAAAATCAAACACCAGGGCAGAGCCGCCGCTGCCGAGTGCCTGGACCTTTCCCTCTAATAAAAGCGTATGGCTGCGGCCATAAGTAAAGGCCATGCCGATGCCGCCCGTGCCGTTGGCTGAAATAAGAGCATTCTCATTCACAGAGAGCTGATTAGCCGATCCGTCCACGCGTACGCCGATGGAGCCTGCCCCATCAGCAAGCTGGTCAGCTGCCACCGTTACCTTGCTGCGGCTGCCGTAGACATGCACGCCGACTGCATTCGTCTGCTGCGAGGGCTGATCTTTAATCCACTCTTCTCTGTCGTTGCGAGCCCAAAAGGCCTGTCCGACCGTATATTCGATGCCCGAGGCATAGATGGAGGTGCCGAAAAAGCGCTTGCGGTCCAATTGGTAGCCAAGATCCTGCAGCATGGCGAGCTCGGCTTCCATGAACGTTCCCCAATTGCGCCATGACTGATGTGAGAGCAAACCGTTTTGAAGTTCTAAGTGGCTGAAGTCGAGGTTGCCCATCTCAGCGCCTAAGACGGGAATTGCACCAGTCACAGATATGGCCTTTTGAACGGCATCTTCGCTGTCTGTGACCTCGTCGGGAAAATACATTACGGTTTCCTCACCAATGACTTCCCTGACATTTTTTCCCTGAAAACCGATCCCGGAATATCCTAAATACCAGCGCACTTTGTTTAATTCGGTCTGAAGGTTCGCCGGCATGCTGTCAAAGGAAACCAGCCCGCTCAAAGAGGATCCCGCTTTAATCGGATTTCCATTGAAGGTGAGTTTCTCTGTGAACGCGGTATGACACCAGCCGTTCGGACATTCGAATCCCAGATAGTCACCCGTCTCTATAATCGCCATGCCCGCGCTGTGCGCGAGCTCATGAAGAATAGTGCTGATTCGCGAAGAACCTAAAGCATGCGCGGGCAAGACTGCAAGAGGGCTGTAATCGTATGACGCCCCGGGTGCCGGACCCAGATAGACGCTTCCCGAAGGCTGAGAACTCGACAGTCCCTCAGTCCAAGACAAAGCCATGGCCGGCCTTCCATTGTCGTCAAACCAGGCACCGCCGGAGGCGTACGTAACGAAAGGATTTGCTGCAGCAATGACCGTCGGAGCGGTTGCCGGCGTTCCAAAAAGTTCGCCGAGCCACGCCCCGGCTTCGAGCAAAGCGCCTTGATCGGCAGCAGACACATCTTCTCCGGTCCCTGACTCCGCGCCCGAAAGCAGCTTAAAAAGCATGACGTCATTGCCTTGAGCGTTCTTCACCGCAGCAATAACGGAAGCATTGGCGACGGGGGCCGTGAGGAGCGTGAGCACCGCCGCTGCAATAGAGGTGAGCCGCGGAAAGGGAGCCAGCCAGGCGGATTGAAAAATCGAGGCATTTTGGGCTGAGCTCATGGCGGCTTCTTCCTTCACGTGCGAGCTGCATTTCAGCAAGAGAGAACGAACGGGGCTATTCCCATTGTAGCGGGATTACGTTATTTCACAGTTTTCGCCACAAAACGCAGCTTTCTCACTGCGGCTCCCGGGCATTGGCATAACGGAGCGAATTGGCCTCTCGAGCTCTTCCGCACTGCAGCGCTGGCCGTTCGTCATCGGGAGGTTTCGGGAGTGAAGGATCTTCGCGTTCGTTCCTTTAAGCCCCGACCTCTGCCGACTCGCTCTGTCTCTTTTAAGTTCGGTCGGCTCAGCGCACAACCCCTCGTGCGCACCCCGGCACACACAGAATAAAGCAGCGCGATATTCTCGCGCTGCTTGAATTGAAACTGCTGCCCTAAAGGCCACGCTGATTTAAAAGATCAGCTAACCGGGAAACCCGGAAGAAGTCTCGGACTTCTTCATTGTGCAGCTGCACAGTTAATGAAGTTTTCCGTTGAACGCCTTGACAACATCGAAGGCGAACGCCTGATAGCCCGTAGTGTTCTTGAATTGAATTTCAACAGCGGGTTCTTTCGCCCCCCATTCAAATTCGTCAAGATAAGGATTCGGCGCGGACGTGAGGCCGCCGGTCTTAAGGTCATAGTTTGCCCCGGCTGTGGCTGCATAAACCACCACGGAGTCCTTGTCCGGCATGTATTCGACAAGGCTGGTCACTGGGCTGAACCAATCGTGGCCGCGTTCCTTGCCGTATTCCCAAACCTGTTCAACAGTGCGCTTCTTTTGATCAATCTTGTAGATCACCGCGCGCGAGTACTTCATATCCGGAAGGGGCGGCTGATCAAATGCACGTCCGTCGCCGTTATCGAAGACGGAAACGTAGATCTCGTCCTTCGTCGACTTCGAATCAATACGCCAAGCGGTGTGCTGTGTCCACGTCCAATCGAAATCCGTCTTTTCGCAGGATGCATCGCCGCACTGCAGTTTATTGCCGTGTGCATCTACCGGCGTAAGAAGTGCGTCGCTCCAAGGCTTCTTCCAGCCGCGTGAACCGCCCAAAATCCACTTCACCTTCTTGTCGCGGCCGATTTTGATGACAGCGCACTGATGGCGGGAGGAAATGATGATGGAGTCATCAGTCGGGTCATAGTCCACAGAGTTGACGTGGGCCCAATTGCGTCCAGGACCGGTGCCGACAATGTCGCCGAAGTGCCCTTCCTTATCAAGCTTTTGCAGATCGCTCGCAGAAAGTGTCTGGCCGGCAAGCTTAGGATCAATGTTGAGGCAAACCGCACCTTGATCCAATGCCTTAATAGCGGTATCGCGATACGGATCCAGAATATCCCACAAGCGCCATTCGTCAATAACATTGCCGTCGCAGTCAACTTCAATGATCATGTCTCGCACTGTGCGAACGTGACGCCCGTCGGAACGCTTGAGGTTTGAAGAGGCTACGCGCAGGAAGTAGTGCCCATTTTGGGCGGCATCCATCGTATGGCTGAAATCGTTGTAGCCGTATGGAAGCGGACGATTCCAGATGCGGCGGCCCATAATGTCGTACTTCACATAATGCTGACCGTAGCCCCAGGTAATTGCGCCGTCGTCGTTCTGCCGCAGGCCCATCATAATGCCGCCGTCATAAATCGAATCGACGTTGAAGATCGTTGAGCTGTCCATAAACCATCGAATTTCACCTTTGGTGTCAACGATCCAGTTGAGCGGATCAGAGGACCACTGCAGCGCACCTCCTTCCGGATTGTTCCAGACGGCATTGCGAGTGTTGTTGTTTCCGCCGATGTTGTTGATGTAATAGAGCCGATCGGCGAACTTTCCTTGAGCAGGTTTTCTGACAACGGCCTGCGGGAAATTCGGCGTTCCGATGGGACCGTAGACAGGCGGTGTCGGGATCGTATACATTTCCTTGAAATGCTCAGACTGTCCGTGATCCAGACGGTCGTATTCGACTTCAACTTTATTTTTATACGCAGGATAGAGCCCGAATACCGGAATACCGCCATGTGTCAGCAATTGACTGTTCGAGACCTTATACGCGATTTCCTGACCGCCTTCTTTGGGAATAATACGAACCGACGCATTCTGAATTACGTAGCCGCCGTTTCGAATGATTGCGGTGAGCGGCGCAATTTTGTAGGGATTCATTTTGAGTTCGCCAATTGCGCCTTGTTTTTTGTAGATCGTTGCGGGACCGGACGGGCCGCCGAACGCAAAGGCACTCATCGGCACAGCGGCACCAGCCGCTGCCAGCAACGTAAAGCGCGAAAAATCACGGCGTGACAATTTGATCATTTTGTTTCTCCTTGAGAAGCTGGTCTGAGCGGCCAAATTCCGAAAACCTGCAGCAGTCTTTTGGCTGTACTGCCGGAACAGAAAAAGTTTAGGAGCACCGATTAAGAATCCCTGCGAGAACATTCGAGCGTAAAGTGTGAAAAATGCCAAATCGCCTCTTTCACGAATGCCGAAAAGATACGGGTTTACTCGCGTGTGATGATGAAAATCTTTGTTATGAGAGCCCGTCTCCTGCAGTCATTGGGGAGTACTGCTGTAGCCGCCGACGTTCTGCTTGGTTGGCACATTGTCAGGACCTCAAGGATTTGTGCGTTTTGTTGTCAGAAAATCTAATAAATTACTCGCCAAAATACCCACCGAGCATTCATGAAATGATCTCGTTCAAAATTCTTTGATGAAGTATTTCACTGAACGAAATTATTATCTTCAATTTAGCGCGATCGGATACTTTATCGAAATGACGCACTATTCAATTAAGAGCAAAATGAATATCTGACAACTAAATATCCACTTATATATTTTGAACAATTTATATTTTATTTAGCAAAATCGCCTAGATAAAATCTGATTCAAATGCTCGCATTATTCCAAATGCGCTGACTAATGCCCTAGCGGCCTTCCTCGGGGTGAACAACATGTCCGCCGCTCAGCGTTTCTTTAACAGCATAAGAGATCATGCCGCGCATCCACTGCATAGCCGGATCCAGGTGACTTCTTTCATGCCAAATGAGCTTAGTGACGAACCCCTTGCTCTGGACATGCTCGAGCTCTTCGGAAACGACCGGAATGCGCCGCAGCACTCCCAAACTGATGAACCAGTCCGCCATGATGTCCGAGAGCAGCATTACAAGATTGCTTTCGGAAATAATCTTCGCCGCCCCCATAAAGTAAGGCGTTTTAATGACGATGTTTCTCTCACTCAAGAGCGGTGAAAGCCGGCTTTGAGTAAGCCGGTAGTACGTTGTAGGCCGCCAAGTGACCTCCACAAAGCCGTAACGGATCACGTCGCTTTCCGTCACCCGTCCCGTCTTTTCGTAAAGCGCATCAAGCGGGTGCCCCGGACGCACGACAATGCCGGTCGTTCGGCCTTCCCAGAGCGGCAGCCACGGGAACCCCTCGGGAACGGTTTCCATCGGACTGATCAGCAAATCGAGTTCGCCCGTTCGAAGCTGCACGGGCCAGTCGTTTGAGAGCTCGGTCATGTCGACCGATACGCCAGGCGCAAGTTCTGAGATTTTGGCAATCGCCGGAGCGAGAAAAATAACGCCGTGATCGACGCCGGCAATCTTGAATTCACGTTTGAGCGTCTTCGGATCGAAAAGCTTCGGTTCGAGTAAATGATCGTAATCTGCAAGGAGCCGAATGACGTCAGGCATAGCCTGAGTTGTTCGCCATGTAGCAGCGAGCCCGCCCGAGCAGCGCGTGAAGAGTTCGTCATTGAAAACCTCACGAAGCTTGCCGAGCATGCGCGAAGCTGTGGCCGGCGGGATACCCAGCTGATTGGCAGCATTGACGAGATTTTTGGTCTCGTAAAGCGTCTTAAAAAACAGCAGTGCAGATCTATCAAGGGTGGTTTTCATTTTTTCGGAATTCTGTGTTTCCACTCAGCCCAACTTGCCGGCGGGAACGTCAGAATAGCATGTCTACTCCTTAAGACCTACTCTTTCGGGGTCGGCAGGATATGTGCCAAAAGGTACAGCCAGCTGAACCATGACACTTCAAAGGAGTTGTTTCACTATGAATATTAAAGCAAAGATTACCCCGGTCGCCCTCGCCATTGCGCTGGCCGCAGGTTTTGGTCTCCCGGCCGCCGTACAGGCATCGGGCGGCGGATCCGGCCCGGCCGTGACCTACGTTGCCCCGGGGCAGATTGGTGAAATCGTCGTCAACCCCTATAAGATCGCTCCGCTCACCGCTGTGATTAAGAACGGCGGCTATCAGCTTAAAGACGCCGCGGTCCGCGTGGTTCCGAAGCAGGGCGGGCAGGAAATCAGCTACAAGGTCACGGACACGCTTTTGCGCACCCACGCCGGCATTCCGGTGTTCGGTCTTTACCCTGACTACAACAACACGGTCGAAGTGAGCTATACGATCGTCGACCAGGGTAAGGAACGCCGCGTTGAAAAAGAGCAGTACCGCATCTACGCGCCGGCTGTTTATACGCCGGTCAACGGTTCGATGGCTCAGCATCACAACATGTTTGAAACGGAAGTGGTCAAGGTGGATCCGGAATTCAAAGACCGCCTCTATCTGATCAACAACTTCCTTTCCACGGCTCCGATGCAGGCCCGCGTGGTATGGAACAACCCCACCGGCGGCGCGCTTGAATGGAACTACTATCCGCAGAATGCCATCATTGATACGACGGGCGAAGTCCGTTGGTACATGTTCGTCGATCCTATCTATGATCCGGAAACGATTTATCACTCCGGCATCATGATGGGTTTCCATATGAATCAGGACGGCTTCCTCACGTTCGGCTACGGCCAGCGCTATGCCAAGTACGACCTGATGGGCCGCGAAGTCTTTAACCGCCGTCTGCCGACGGGCTATTCCGACTTCTCGCACGCGCTTGATCCGGCTCAGAACGGCCACCTCTTCCTGCGCGTCTCCTCTTCCGACTACCGTCGACCCGACGGCAAGCGTGTCCACACGGTCCGCGACGTAATCGCTGAAGTCGATCAGAACGGCAACGTGGTTGATGATTTCCGCCTCTTTGAAATTCTCGATCCGTATCGCGACGTCGTCATTAAGACGCTTGATCAGGGTGCAGTGTGCCTCAACATCGACGCTTCTCAAGCCGGCAAGACGCTTTCAGCGGAAGAGCTCGCCGCCATGGACAAGAATGATACGTTCGGCGACATCCCCGGCGTCGGCCCGGGCCGCAACTGGGCACACGTCAACTCCATCGACTATGACCCGACCGATGATTCCATCATCATCTCGTCGCGCCATCAGTCCGCCGTCGTCAAGATCGGCCGTGACAAGAAGGTCAAGTGGATTCTCGCTACCCCGACGGGCTGGAAGGGTGATCTCGCCAAGAAGGTGCTCACGCCTGTTGATAAGGACGGCAAGCCTCTGAAGTGCGAAAACAACCGCTGCGAAGGCGGCTTCGACTGGACCTGGACGCAGCATACCGGCTGGCGTATTGACTCCAAGTCTGATGAACACGTCATCTACTTGTCAGTCTTCGACAACGGTGACGGCCGTGCGCTCGAACAGCCCCCGCTGCCCGACATGAAGTACAGCCGAGGCGTGATCTATAAGATCGACCAGAACAAGATGACTGTTGAGCAGATCTGGGAATACGGCAAGGAACGCGGCCTCGACTGGTACAGCCCGGTGACTTCGCTGGTTGAATACGAAACCGATAAAGATTCCGTATTCGTTTACTCCGCCACCGCCAGCCTTGACCTGAGCAAGTTCAATACGGAAGCTCCGAATCCGTGCATCAACGAATTCCACTGGGGTTCGGTTGAGCCGAGCGTTGAAATCCGCATTAAGAGCTCGCTTGGCTATCAGGCCATGCCGATCAGCGTTGACCGCGCCTTCTCGGGCAAGTAATCCGCTTCTCTGAAGCAGTTCCGTGAGAGGCATCCCTTAACGGTAGGTAATTATCCCGCAGAGCGTTCCAAAACGCCTGCGGGAAGATTAGGTTAACGGCCTCTATTTTTAGCAGCGCTTTTTCGCGCTGCTTTTTTTAACTTTGTTATGAGCAAATGAATTCTTTGACGCTTGGGATGAGATTCACTCTGCGCTAATCAACTCTGCTTGCTGCGTTGAGACAAGTGCTTCATGGGTGATAAACCAAATTCACGTTTATATTCACGAGAAAACTGTGACAAATCATCGTAGCCGACTGCATGAGCTGCGGCCGATATACGCTCTTGATGCATAAACATCAGTTCCTGCGCACGAAAAAGTCGGGTGCGTTTCTGAAACTGTAGCGGACTCATACCTGTCGTCCGCTTGAAATTGCGGTAGAAGACGGAGACAGACATGCCGACACCTCTTGCCATCGCCTCCGGCTCAATCGAAAGGGCACAGTTTTTTTGAATTTGCTCCACAACACCAAGAATTCGACTAGAGGCAGTATTCGCTTCTATGAGCTGCCGCAGCTTTCCTCCGGCTTCACTCGCCGCCAAAAGGAAATGCAGTTCCTCAACAATCAATGGTCCGAGAAATTTAGCATATGCAGGACGAGACATGACGCTGATGAGACGACCGAGGGCCTCATCCATGTCTTCATTTATTACGCCTGAAAAAACCGCCTCAACAGCCTCGGTACCTTCGAAGGCTTGGCCGAGTTCAAAAAAACATTTGCGCAGCAATCCCATATTCAAATCGACTGAAAGCGACAGAAAGGGAACCTCGCTCTCAACCGGCAAAACACTGCAATGCCCAGGCATCGTGGCACCTACAACGAGGAACTCTCCCTCCTGATAAACAGCTTCGATTCCGCCTGCGACGGTCTTTTTAACGCCCGATACGATAAAGCTCACCATAGGCTGAGCGACATAAAAACTTTGCACATTCTGCGCCTCTCTCCGCCAAAGGTCGACTCCGGGCACTGCACTCTTACACATCATAGGACTTGGCAGCAATGCCATTAATTGTTGTTGAAGTAATTTATTCATTTAGGCAGGATTATGCAAATAATTGACCGTTATCACCTAACATAGATGCTTATTTAGGGGATATTGTACTACTCGAAAAACACCACAACGGAGAAAAAATGAAACGACTGTTTTTGAGCGCACTCATCGCGCTCTCCTTAGGAACAGCAAACGCAGCAGATCAAAGAATTCTTGTATTCGGAGATTCCAATACTTTTGGCTGGCAAACAGACTCGCAGGGGGTGGTTTCCCGCATGCCGCCGGACGTCGCATGGCCCGGCCAGATGGCACATCAACTCGGTGACGGTTATGAAGTCATCGTGGAAGGACTCGGCGGCCGAACAACCGATGTGACAAACCCATCGGATCGGGCAGCGGGCGCATCGGTGGTGCGGGCATGAACGGCGCTGCCTACCTGCCCGCAGCCCTCGCGAGTCACATGCCGCTTGATCTCGTGCTCATCATGCTTGGTACAAACGACATGCACCGCGATGTTCATCGATCAGCCAATGACATTGCACTCGCGCTCGGACGCCTTGCTCAGACCGTCATCAGCGGCGACTGGCAGCTTAAGACACACTATCGGGCACCGAAAGTGCTTGTTGTTGCACCACCTAAGCTCAACCTCACAACAAGTCCTTGGACGGCTTTTTTCGAGGGATCAAAAGAAAAATCTGAAGCGCTTGCCTCAGCTGTAGAACCCATTGTCAAAGCTGTTGGTGCATCGTTTTATAACGCAGCTGCAGCAGTGCCTTATGGCGAAGCACCCGATCAAATTCACCTCACGCCGGAGAATCATCGAATCTTGGGCACTGCTGTCGCTGAACAAGTCCAACACATTCTTCCTTCTCCTGTAAGTTCTATGTCCAACTAAAGCCTGAACTAAGAAACTCCAAACGCGCTGATTGCTTTTCAGCAGATTATTTCATTAGGAATTTAAACCATGCAGACGCTGATCATCTATGGTCATCCCAATCCCGAATCCTCCACAGCCAATAAAACAATCCTTGAGAGCCTAAAAAAACTAGAACCCAATGTACAGATACGAACGCTTGCGGATTATATTTCATCCATCGGCTTTGATATCGCTGCCGAACAAAATGCATTGCGCAACGCTGATGTAGTAGTTCTGCAATTTCCGCTTTACTGGTACTCCGTTCCAGCACTCCTCAAGAAATGGATTGATGAGGTGTTTGCGCACGGCTTCGCCTACGGAACTGGCGGAACGGCTCTCCATGGGAAACAACTAGTGCTTTCTTTCACAACGGGCGCGGATGCTTCAAGCTATGTCAAAGACGGTGCAATGGGCTGGTCAGTCGAGGATTTTATGCCGCCCCTGCTTCAGACAGGTCATTTGTGCGGCTTCAAGACGGTGAAAACAATCTACTCAACTGGAATGATGTTTATTCCACATATCAGTTCCGAAGAAGACCGTCAAGACGTAATTAAAAAAGCTTCTATTCATGCCCAACAACTTGCTCAAGCTATCGCTGTCCGCTAAGGTTTTTTATCATGCAGTTTCTTATCTCCGTAATACTTTCAGATATTGAAGCGAGTACTCCTTTTCTTAACGAACATCTCGCTTATCTGAAGCATTATCTCAATAATGGCGACTTTTTAACCTATGGTCCATATCTCAAAACCCACGGTGGCTGGATTCTCGCTCAAAGTGATTCGACTGACACATTGACGGCTCTTCTGAGTGAGGATCCGCTGGCAAGGCACAACCTAGCCCAATATGACATTCAAGAAACAGCCGTCGCCAATATCTCGCCGCTCTTAAAAAAATAAAGTTCACTCAGCAACCACTGAATGAGGTTGCCGTATATTGGCAGCCAAAATGTGCAATTTTCAGTGCATCAAATATTTCGGACTGAATATCAGTCATTCTGCGGAGTGCTATAAATGCATGCGCTCCGCAGAAATCTCCTTTAAAGACACTCAGCTCATTCCCACACTATAGGAATGCCTTCTTTTCTAAGATTTGCTTACCAAAACGAGCCGTGCCCCGCAGTCCTAAGATTGATCTGAAGCCTGCCCCTTACATTCTTGTACTTCTTATGAGATACGCCTTTAGTATTGAATACGCAATATTCACATATACAAAGGAAAGAGAGATCGTTTAATCGGCCATATCGAAATGGTAAGCACTGCTCAATTCAGGTTTTCCAGTTCGAACAAGGCACGGCAAGCCCAACCGGCTGGTTTAGGCTTCACCTTCATCCTTATTTTCAAGGACGCCGTCGCCTCTGGGACGAAGACCGTCGAGATCAACGATGAGCACGTCCTGGTCTTCATCAATAGCGCTGCTCTTGCCTAAAGAAAGCGGCACTTCCCCGTCCTTCCACTCCAACGCTTCACCGGGCTGCATCTGTGCATCATGGTCGAGCACGTAGCACGCGGCGCTGTTGAGCAAAATGAAGGCATCATGGATATCGGCCTCAGTGGACGGGATTTCCATTTCGAGCTTATCGAACCTTGCGAGACCATTGGTCCAGGCTTTGAGGCGCGGCCGTCCGTCAGCGCCTTCGGGCAGGCGTGAAAGACCGATCCAAAACAAGATGGGCGTAGCGAGCGCCTGCTCACGCAGGGCCAAAGCCGTTTTGCGGAAATGAACCGGCTCACGCAGCACGTCGCAGTCTAGGAATCCGATAGCCGATTCATTGTCCAGAATCGTGGCGGCTGCGCGGATGAAGAGCGCTGCCTGCGTATTGCGATGAGTACCGCCTCCCACGGCAATCATCAGTTCGGACTGCATGCCGCGGATCAATGAACGCCCTTCCGGCCAAAGATAATTTTCTGCCGCACCGTCCATGAAGCGTTCAATGCCCATACGTCCCGGCCGTTCGATCACATTGATGACCACGCCGGTGCCCGGCAGCGCCGCAGCAAAAGGCTGCCCCGGACCGCGCTCGTCGGGCAGCACCTCGAGTTCGATGCCCCAGTCTTTGGCAAAAGATTCAATGAAGTCCTCCGCATCCCAGCCGGGACGGCTGAGCGCTGCCGCACCGATAAAGGGCAGCTGCGACTTGAGCATGGCATTAATTTGACGGATTTCTTCTTGAGAATGCATGAATTCGTCGGGAGCGGTCACAGCGGAAACCTCGAGCTGATAAAAAAAGGAACTGCAGCAAAAATCGAACCTGCGATTTTAGTCAAACCGCAATAATGCCTTAGTCGGAGGGACTTCGGGTGCTTCACCGCAAACATCGCCGCTGATCACCTTCAGAAAGGGGCTCCCGCTTTCAATGACTCAGGATGATGTTAGTCTTTCGATCATTCAATTACTTTTGCGAGATTTCGCTGCCATGACCCATTCCGCGCCCAATGTTCTCGAACGCTTCCTCCGTTATGTCCAGTCCGACACCCAGTCCGATGAGACGAGTACGGCAGCTCCGTCAACCGCAAAGCAGCTCAAACTCGCTGAAGCCCTGAAGGATGAACTTCATCAGCTTGGCATCGGCAATGCAGTGATTGGCCAGGGCGGCGTCGTTTATGCCCACATTCCGGCTTCCTCAGGATGCGAGGACTTGCCCGCTGTCGGCTTTATCGCCCATATGGACACGTCGCCCGATGCGTCCGGATGCCAAGTCAAACCGCAGATCATCCGTTTTGACGGGACTGATGTGCTGCTCAATCAAACGGAAGGCATCTGCTTTCCGGTTGAGCGCTTTCCTGAAATCAAAAAGTACATCGGGGAAGACGTGATCTTTACCGACGGCACGACGCTCCTTGGCGCTGACGATAAGTCCGGCATTGCCGCCATTATGGATATGGCCGCCAAAATCACCGCTGATCCGATGATTGCTCACGCCAAACTCTGCATAGCATTCACGCCGGACGAGGAAATCGGACGAGGCACCGACAATTTTGACCTGGCGCGCTTCGGCGCAGACTGGGCTGTCACGATTGACGGCGGCGAGGTCGGAACCTTGGAGAGCGAAAACTTCAATGCCGGCTCTGCCGTCGTCGATTTTCAGGGGGTCGGCGTTCACCCGGGGAGCTCCAAAGGAAAGATGGTGAATGCGCTACGCATGGCCGCAGCCTTTATTGACGCCCTGCCTGCGGATATGGCCCCCGAAACCACCGAAGGCCGCGAGGGCTTTCTTCACCCCAATCAGCTCGAAGGCACCGTCACGCATGCCAAACTGCACCTTCTGATTCGCGACCACGATCGAGCGCTTTATGAGGAGAAGAAAGTGCTCCTCGAGCGCATTGCCGAGGACATCCAGTCGCGCTTCCCCAACGGCACAGTGACGCTTTCCGTGAAAGACAGCTACGAAAACATGAAGCCCTATATCGACCGCGTGCCGGCCGTCATGGAACATGTTCGGGCAGCGTACCGAGCCGCCGGGATCGAACCCATTGAGGAGCCGATTCGCGGCGGAACAGACGGTGCGCGGCTCTCCGTCATGGGGCTCCCTTGCCCCAATGTCTTCACGGGGGGCCTCAACTATCACGGCATCTATGAATGCCTGCCCGTGAAGTCACTCGAGCTGGCTGCCAATGTGGCCTTTGAGCTCGCGGTACAGTCGGGTAAAAAATAAATGCACCGCTGAGGATTTCGTTCTCGGGCGTCAGATCTCTGATCCTGCAGGCGCGATATCAGTCCTATCCGAAGCAGGCCGCTGAGTTTTCTCAGCGGCCTTTTTCTGTTTTTAGTTCGCCGCAGCGCTCAGTACTGCACCTCCCCCTACGATGGGGCATCGATGTGCCAGCGGTCCGTATGTGATGCATAATTGTGCATCTATACAATAAGCGGACCTAACGCTCGATTTGAGTCGTGGTCGTTCGCGGCTTTCTATCCAGCATTACCCAAACCCGAGGTTCAGTACATGCAGCGCCAATGGACTCCTATTAAAGAATACTCAGACATTCTCTTTGAATACTTCGAAGGAATCGCCAAGATCACCATCAACCGCCCGCAGGTGCGCAACGCTTTTACGCCGACCACTGTTGCGCAGATGTCGGAAGCGCTGGTCATCTGCCGCCAGCGAAACGATATCCGCGTAGTGGTTCTCACCGGAGCCGGCGACAAGGCCTTCTGCTCCGGGGGCGACATGCATGTCAAAGGGATCGGAGGCTACATTGACCCCACAGGTGTGCCGCGGCTCAATGTGCTCGACGTGCAAAAACAAATCCGTTCTCTCCCCAAACCCGTCATCGCCATGGTGAACGGCTTTGCGATCGGCGGCGGCCATGTGCTTCAAGTCGTCTGCGACTTGTCTGTTGCGAGCGAGAATGCCGTGTTCGGACAGACCGGGCCGCGCGTCGGTTCCTTCGATGCAGGGTTCGGGGCGAGCTATCTCGCCCGCTGCGTCGGACAGAAGAAAGCGCGTGAAATCTGGTTCATGTGCCGCAAGTATTCGGCCCAGGAAGCGCTCGAGATGGGATTGATCAACAAAGTCGTGCCTTTTGATCAGCTTGAAGATGAAGTGGTCGACTGGGCCAAGACCATCATGAACCACTCGGCTTTGGCCATCCGCATGATCAAAGCCGGTCTCAATGCTGAGCTCGACGGTCAGGCCGGCATTCAGGAGCTCGCCGGGGACGCCACGATGCTCTATTACATGACTGAAGAAGCACAGGAAGGGGGACGCGCATTCCTCGAAAAGCGCGTGCCGCACTTTAAATACAACACGGATCCTTCGAATCCGTAAGTGCGCTCAATCTGTATTTGAGGATGATTTCATGAAAGCCGATGAAGCAGGCATTGTGATCAGCGGCCGCAGCTGGTCTGCCTCCGATTTTGTGCGTGCAGACGGCACGCCGGGTCCGTGGACGTCTAAGGCGCTTGAGGCGGATCCCCTGAGCTTTGAAGCTGAGCTCGGCCGATTCCTCACGGAATTCTTTTCGCCCGGCGCAGCCGTAACGGTGCACACCAGCGGATCGACCGGCGCTCCCAAGGCTTTCGCTGCAGAAAAAAGCCGCATGCGGGCGAGCGCTCGTGCCACCATCGCGTTTTTGGGGCTCAAACCCGGCTGCACCAACCTGCTGGCTATGCCGCTTCGCTTCATTGCCGGAAAAATGGTGGTCGTACGCTCTGTTGAATGCGGTCTTAACCTTATTCCCGTCGAGCCTTGCGCCAATCCGTTCCTCGAGCATCGTGAGGCCGTTGACCTGTGCGCACTCACGCCGATGCAGGCAGCCACGGTGCTTGCCAATCCCGCTACGAGCCGCTTTCTGCTTGAATCGCGCTCGGTCATATTGGGCGGCGGCCCCGTTGATGAGGAGTTGACGGCAAAACTTCAGTCTGCTCAGGGTGCGGTCTATGCTTCTTACGGCATGACAGAGACGCTCTCGCACGTCGCCCTGCGCAGACTGAACGGCCCGACGGCAGACGCGGGTTTCCGCGCGCTCCCGGGCGTAACGATTTCGCTTTCGGCGCTCAATACCCTTCAGATTGAAGCGCCCGCCGTAGCGGCCCAGACGCTCATCACGCACGACCGCGCACGGTTTAATCCCGACGGAACATTCAGCCTCATCGGACGTTTGGATAATGTCATTAACACGGGGGCAGTGAAGATCCAGATTGAAGAAGTCGAAGCTAAGCTCAAACCCTTCATTTCAGGCAAATTTGCCGTCAGCGCCAGAAAAAGCCGACTCTTCGGCGAAGAAGTCGTGCTCGTTCTGGAGGGCGCACCGGCGCTGCTCAGCGCTTTGGACTTCTCTCGTATGCGGCAGGCCTTAGGTCGGTTTGAGCGGCCGCATTGGGTGATTTGCACCTCAGAGCTCCCGCTCACCGGATCCGGAAAACCGGATCGGCCGGCCATCCGCAAGGCCGCTGAAACGTTCTTTGCTGAGCCTTGGACCACCCTGGAAGCAGGTGCGGCTTCCAATATCATCGGAAGCCGCAGGGGTTCATTTTCAACGGTCAAATCACTGGCTAAGCCGGCTGAGCGGCAAGCCGCCTCTTAATAAACAAGGAGCGGTCAGAATCCCACTTGGTGCGAATTGCCGTTGTTCAAATGATTCGTATCGATCTCAACGAGTTCTATTCGTTTTTGAGCCTCACCTTCCCACCAAGTGGTTGAATCGCGTTTCACACATTCTTCAATAAAGTTCTTCACTAATTCGGAAGTCGTGAGGTTGTTGCGCCGGCAGAGCGCATCTACCTCAGCTTTAAGCGCATCGCTTGTGCGGCAGCAAACAACGGTTGTCTTCGGAGCCTTACGACCCTTTTTGATCGTAGACCTTGGATTTCGTTCAAAGAGGAACGTCGGGGAGCCTCAGGAAGTTTATTGAGCCTCACATTTTAGAAATCGCACCGCGCAAATAGAATCAGCTTTCTTAAGCCACTTGCAAAGACGCAGACGACATAAGCATCTCTACTGAGTCCAAACTGCTGTTGACAACTTTAATATATTGCGTTCATCCTGCAGCGCACGCGTCTACAAAACCAGATGCATGATGAACATCTGTTCAATATAGGTTTGAGGACGACATCGGCCGGCGGGCTTCGATGCGGAAATGCCCGCTGAGGGGCTTCGGACCCAGCGTCCTGCGTTCTGCGCGTCGTTTTTTCGTTCAAAGCGCAGCGGCACAAAACGCTGACACGGGGAGCAGCCTTCATTCTGCATTGAGCGAAAGAACGTTCTGAAGGGCTGCCGTGAGCCCCTTAATTGATGAAGCAAATCACGTCGACTTCATCACCGGCCTTGATGCCGTCTTTGCCGACCTTCACAACCCCTGCAGCATCTCTCAAAAGCAGTACCGAGCCGGTCCCCTTTTGAACCGCTCGAGCGATCCTCGCGTCGCCGCAGCCGCAGAGCGACACGCAAAGCTCACCCGTTTTCCCTGCCGGGATATTTCCAGAGAACGCCGCCCGCACCACTTTTTCATGGAGTGCGATGCCGCTTCGCGCCGCAATGAGCGGCAGCACGACACGCTGAGCAATCATCATTGCAGCGAGCGGGTTCCCGGGAAGACCGATAACCGGGCGGCCATCAAGTTCCCCGGCAATGAAGGGACTCGCTCCCCCGCTGCATCGATCCGCCTCCTGTGAATCCAGCAGCTTGCCGCCGGCCTCAAGAATAGCCCTGCGGGTGAGATCTTTCGAACCCCGGCCGGTTCCGCCGATCGTAATCAGAACGTCAGAGCGCACCGCAAGTCCAGTGAGCGCGGCCGCAATGGCCGCAGAATCGTCAGCTGCACTTCGCGCCCATACATCGCGGATACCGGCATCCAGAAGCAGTGAGCGCAGATAAGCTGCGTCGCTCGATACCCGGGTGGGTCCCTCCGCACGGCAGACGAAGTCGCGCAGTTCAGATCCAGTCGCAATGATGCCGACCGAGGCGAGGGACCTCGCCTTCACCACATCCATTCCCGCTTCAAAAAGAAGCGCCGTCTCGGCCGCCCCAATGCGCACGCCGCTCTTGAGAAGCAGGTCCCCCACACACCATTCAGCACCTCGCCGCATGATGCCGCATTCCGGTTCCGCTGCTTTTTGTGCATCCGCCAAATCGGATCTGGCTGCGGAAGGAATAATGGCAGTTACCCCTTTAGGAATAGGTCCGCCGGTATTCACCCAAATCGCGGACATCGGCGGAAGATCGGGCGGCGTACGCCCGTTTTCGACGACATCATCGAGCACTTTTCGGTGTCCGGCTTCCGACGCATTTACGGCCCAGCCGTCACGCAGGGCAAGGTCGTAGGACGGGACATCGTTTGGAGCAAAAACATCCTCTTGCAGTTCTGCTCCAAGCGCATCACAAAGCCTGATGAGCGTTGGCGCGGGGTGGTACCAAACGGGCGGAAGTGCAACAGGGCGCAGGATGAAGCCCGATGATGAGTGAGGTCCGAAGGCGGCGGACATAGTGAATAAATTCCGAAATAAAAAGCGGACTGCCCCTCTTTCATTTTTCGTTATTCCCTTGTAGAATAGCGTCAATGAAGCGAGGGGTCGCTCAATAAAAAAAATTCGGAACGGAGGATGGCGGGCAATCCGGCATCCCATCAGGACAGATCAAAGTATAAGAGATTGATCGTCATTAAGTCGAGATCATCGGCTTCATTCATTCAACAATCGATTTTGTTTCTTTCATAGCGACAAAATAGAAATCATTCTCATCCGGCTTATTAGGGGTTTCACTAGTATCCCGATAACGATATAAACATCGTCCGGCTGAATGTTTTAATGCCAAGTATCTCTTAAATCACTCTGCCGCAGGCATTTTCAGACTAGACAAGAACCCTCAAGGGTTAGCCCCCATCTCCTTCAGGTTGTTTTTAGCTGGCGTCTCTCCCCCCAAGAGGCGCCCGAACCCCGAGAGATTACCGAAGCGTACTTCAATCAGGTGGTGGACACTGCGCTCGCCCGCGACTGCGGCGTCGCAAACCTCACCTCCTGGGACGAGAAGGAATACTTCCACTATCGCCCGCTCCTATCGGCCTCTTATGCCCGCATTCTTTCGGCCAAAAACAATCCCGCCGAAATGATCTGCGACCTCGTTCGCGAGCACTCGCGCATCTATCCGCGTCCGGTGACGATCGGCACCTTCCAGGAAGAGCCCTTCAATCTGAAGCCCGAAGAACTTCAGGAACTGATGCAGTCCTTCCCCAAGGATCCGAAGAAAAGCGACATTAAGTTCACCACGTCTTCGCTCGGCACCGTGTTCCTTTATTCGAACAAGTACCTCGAAGACGACTATGCGGACTTTCTCGCGCAGTACCTCGACGTCGACCAGGTGATGAGTCCCTGAGGTGCTCTGCGCATCTCTGGCGACCAGCCCAGTGCGGCTTTACATGACTCCAATGCCTCATGAGGCCTGTGTGTCGCCTTTAAAAAGTTTATCCAGTACCAGAGTCATCCGTTCATTTTTCACAGTAATGCTTACTA